>Ga0315909_10000631_pt1 | contig 47298 bp, 44 predicted proteins | sample LakEriMetagenome_11_FD_203527 | JGI IMG/M metagenome (GOLD analysis project Ga0315909, IMG submission 203527) | Freshwater fungal communities from buoy surface, Lake Erie, Ohio, United States - Buoy 2 MA125 | ecosystem: Environmental > Aquatic > Freshwater > Lake | place: USA: Lake Erie, Ohio... | reverse complement strand
TAGTTCTTCCTATAGAGCCGTCGTAGACTACGACGTTGATAGGACGGGTGTGGAAGCGTGGTAACACGTTAAGCTTACCGTTACTAATAGCTCAATTGGCTTGATTTATGCACTGAAAAAATTTTTAATAAAAAATTATAAAAATAATATTAGATAGTAAGTTACGATGCTTTAAGCTATCTAAATTTTTATACCTCGATTCATATTACAAAGTTACAAAAGTTTCATGAAAATTAATTCTTTAAGATTTGAAGATTTAAATAGAAAAAAATTTCCAGGAAGTATGGATCCTTCGGAAATTTATTCATTTATTTATTTATTAAATAAAAAAAAAATAGATTTAGTAATAGAGAGTGGAAGACAATATGGTTATTCAACATATTTTATAGGAAAATATTCTAATATAAATAATATAAAGTTTTATAGCATTGATTTAAATATAGATAAGAAAATAACTTTTTTATCAAAAAAAAATTTATCAAAAATCAAAATTAATTATGTAGAAGGTAATTTTTTTTTTGTTATTAGGAAAATTTTAGATATTTACAAATATAAAAAAATTGCATTATTAGTAGATGGACCCAAAGGATTGTTTGCTTATTGTTATTGTTATAGTCTTTTAATTAATTATAAAAATTTAAAGTTTGTATTTTTTGATAATTTTATAGATTACAGTAACAATTTATTAAAATTTTCTTTATTTAAAAAAATTAATAATTTTCATGATCTAAGATTTCCGTTAAATATTAGAAATAAATTAATTTATTTTAATAATAAAAATAGAATTAAAAATTCTACAAAAGATAATGATTTTTCTTTTATATCTAAATATGATTTGAATTTAAATTATTTTTTTTTTTGTCTACTAATTGTAATCTATTACTTCATGAAATTAAAATTATCTCGAATTATTAAAAGTTATTTAAGTTTTCGAAATTAAATATTCTAGATTTAACTATGATTTATTTTAGAGAAAATTTTTATATTGATTAAAAAAATTAAAAATTCTTATAATAAATACTCTTAATATTCATGTTATACTTGCATTGTTTCTTCAATGATATAAAAAATTAATACTTTATTGCATTTATATTATCAATAAAAATTAATTTTTCAAAAAAAATTTATTACTAAGCATAGCTGTATTGAAATCGTTTATTTTGAAATATTCTTCATTTTTATAATTTTTAATAAAAAAATTTATACTTTTTAATAGTGTATAATTATTGTGAAATTTCATATTTGAAAATTTTTTAATTATTTTTTTTTTTGGTGTTGTATAGTTTCCAAATTTATCAAAAGTATTTCTTGGGTAAAATAATGAAGTTGTTCCATTATTAAATTTTAATATTGAATTAGTTGTCAAAAGAAAAGCATTGCATTCAGCAACACTACTGTATGACATAGCAATTATCCCAGAAACATTTTTTGTTTTTATATTAATAATTGCGTTATCTATAATTTTTTTATTTATTATTTTTTTTTCAATGAAATCTATTTTATTAATTCTGCGAAAGAAATTTAAATATAAATTTACAAAGTGAATTCCTAAATTACCTGTAATATTATTGAGTAAATTTTTAGATTTTTTTAATTTTCTCTTAAAAGCTAAGCCATGACTATTATTCCAAGAAAAATGTATAGGCTTCCCATATATTTTATTGCTTAATATCTTTTGTGCGCTAATGTAAAACGGCGAAAATTTATAATTAAAATTAAAATAAATTCTTTTTTTTATTGAGTTACTTAATTTATTTAATTTTTTATAGTCAATTATTTTAGTGCAAGGTGGTTTTTCGCAGAATATAAATTTTTTTTCTTTTGCAAAATAAGTAATATATTTAAAATGAGTAGTAGATGGTGATGCTATAAAAATTGCTGAACAACATTTTCCTAGTAAATTTAAGTCTTCAATATATTTAATATTTTTTTTATTAACAAATTTTTTTTTATTTTTAACATATATATATAAGTTAAATTTTTTTTTCTTTAGAATATTAATTATTTTACTGGCTTGATTTTTATATCCAATAACACCAATATTATTTATGTTATTACGCATCTTTTGCATGGTTCTAAATCTTTCCTTTGATTATTTAAATGTTTTTGTCTTAGCACATTGTAATAATCATTTGACGTCCAGATATCTTTTATTGATTTTTCATTTACATTGTATTTATTAAGTAACGATTTGTAGTCGTAGTCACATGGGTTTACTTTTCCATCTTCCCAAATAAAAATCCTTCTCCAGAGTTCTGTGCAAGGTTTTTCTATGTTGTTAATTTCATTATCATAAGAACTTTGCCATGGCGTGAATGATGTTAAGCCTATAAAATCTGCATACTCTTTAAATATTAATTTCATTTCTTCTAAGTTTTGTTTGTCATTTATTTTTACTCCAGAAATTCTAATTATTTTTTTTGAATTTGGATAATATTTATCTTTAATCTCTTTAAACAGTATAAGATTTTTTATGATTTTATTAAAATTTGATTTTACTCTTATGCTTTCATAATCTTCTTTGTTCGCAGCATCAATTGAGAACACAATTGTTTGTAATCCAGACTTAAATAACGAATGAATAATTTCATTATTTAACATAGATGCATTTGTATTAACTTTTAAAGCTAAGAACTTATTTCCACAGTATTCGAGGAATTCTGGTAATAACTTGTTTAGTGTTGGCTCTCCTCTAGAGGCTAGAGTTATCGATTCTACTTTTCCCTCTATTTCGTCTATAATTTTTTTAAAAATATCTATTTTCATATCGCCCATAAATCCACTTTCTTTAGATGAAAAACTCTTGTCAGACTGGTAACACATAATGCATCTGAAATTACACTTCGATGTAGGTTCGATTTGCACAGAAGGAGGATAATCTTCAACAATTTTTTTTTTAGGATAAATATTATATTTATATCTATAAACCAAGTATCGAGGAATCTTTTCTATAGAAACATTATTTAATTCCACCATTTCAAATTCTGATAAAATAAAATCGTCATCATTCAATTTAACTTTTAAGTCTTTTGATAATTTGCTAATTAAATCTATTATTTTGTTAAAAATTTGTTGATCATTTTTGTTAAGCATTGAGGCATATACTAAACTTTTATTTATAAGTTTATTTATGTCGATAAATTTAATATCTTTTGAAACATAGTAATTATTTGATAAATAGTTTTTTGTTTTTGCCTTAGGGGTGATATTTATTTTCATTTTTAATATTTAATTTTTTGCTTTAATATAAAATTTGCAACCATTAGATCCTTAGTGGTGTGTATATCAATAATTCCGCTTAAACCATTATATGGGGAAATGTATACATTATTACCTAGTCTTTTTAATTGTTTTAAAAATTTAAATCTTGAAGCCAAGGCAACACCGGTATCTTCTCTATATATTGCTTTCTTAATTTGTCTGGGAAGATTAATTTCATTTAATGAAGATATTCTCTTAAAAAAATTTTTTCTTTTAATCCAAAAATTCTTATGCATCTCATAACCAGCAAATGCAGAATCAATTTTTTTGTTATCTATTAATTTTTTTATACATAGATTTAAAATATTTTTTGGTCTTAAAGGTTCAGTAATTTGCAAATAAGCATATATATCAAATTCTCCTATATTTTTTACAAAATATTTTGCTGCATGAAGTAACGCTGGCTCACTTTGAGCAGTATCGTTAGATAGTTTTGATGGTCTCGGGTAAATTACAATGCATTTATGTTTTTTAGCAATTTTTACAATTCTAATGTCGTCCGTTGAAATCACTATATGAGAAATGTATTTACATTTTTTTGCATATTCTATCGTATATTCAATTAGAGGTTTGTTATTGAGTTTTATTAAATTTTTATTTTTTAGACCTTTAGATCCTTTTCTGGCTAGAATAAAACAAGGTATCACTTTGTAATTAATAAGTTTGAGTTTTTATCAAGGTACAATCCCTTTCTTAAGTTATCAGGATCAAACATACATCCATCTGACCACGTCATTAATTTTAATAATGGTTTTTGTTCTTTAATATTTAATTTTAGGTTTACGAATGAGCCTCCTTCAGGAAAATCAAGTATAAAATTGCCATCAAAAATTTTTGCAAATGATATAGAAGATACTAATTGTTTAATACCTTCGTTAATTAATTTTTTAATGTTAAGAAAATTAATTTTGCCTTTCGAATTAATAGCAACAATATAATTAACTAATATCCAGTCTTTGAAAAATTGTTTATAAATATTTTTAAGGTCATCTTCTAGTGAATTTGATGGTTTAATAAATTGAATCTTATTATTTGAAGTGATAAATTTATAATCTGTTATTACAAATATTTTATAGAATTTTAATTCTTTGTTTAGTCTAGAATTAAAAAATTTATACAAAATTTTCTTTACATTTTTTGTGTTATTTTCTCTTCTCGCATTTATAATTAATGAGTAATTATAAAATTTACTATTAAACAAGGGGTGTTTTTCCCATATTTTGTGCAGGTAAGAATTGGATTTGATAATTTTTTCTGTTTTTATAGATCTGTCAGATGAGTGTTCATGCTGGTGTATCCCATGAGAATGAAAAACATCTGAGCTAGCAGTATAAGATATTATTTTATTTTCTTTTGAAGCTTTTTTAGCCCATATTTGGTCTTCAATATTGGTTAATTTTTCATCAAATAGATTTTTTTTTAAATAAGAATTTCTATAAATTGCATTTGCATTTGTTATATAGGGATCTTTATAGTATTTAATTTCTTCATCTTTAAATAGAATATTTAGATCTACTGAGTTCATAGAGCTTGTTCCTGGAGTAGGAAGTTGCTTTCCATAAGCTGCAACAATTTCCAAATTATTATCCATGTAATTAACAAAATCTTGTAGCCAGTTATTGTTAATAGGTATGCAATGTGAAGATAATATTACTGAGTATTTTTTTTTGGTTTTTTTCAAAGCTAGATTAATAGCTTTTCCAGGATAGAATTTGTCAATTTTAACAATTTTTTTTACTTTATAATATTTTAGAATATTTAAAGTATTATCCGAACTTAAATTATCGCAAAAAATAATTTCAAAATTCTTATAATTTTGATTTTTTAGAGAGTTTAATAGAATTTTAAGCCAACGAGACTCGTTTTTGCCTCTAATTATTATCGCAGCGCCTGTATTTATTTTCCCCATCTTCCCCTATAATTTTTGTAAATATCCACTTCGACTTTTTGAAGACCTAACCCTTTCTTTATTTTAAAATCCCTAATAAAATTTTTCCATTTTGATAAAGTGTTTAACTCATTTGGATCCAAAGCAAATTTATTATCACGACCTGGAAGTTTTTTATTTATAGTAAAGTGTTTTTCAATAAATTTTGCTCCATTACACATTGCATAAATTGCATCTTGAATGCCATTAAAATGACCAGAATATCCAAAATTTTTATAATATTTTTTAAGATATTTCATTTTAAAAAAATTACAATTTTGAGGTTCCAAAGGATAGCCACTTACGCAATGCAAAGGTATTAAATTTTTATTTTTTCTTAATTTAATTATTTTTTTTAATTCTTCTTGCTTAAGCGCCCCAACAGATAAAAATACTAATTTAAAATTTTTTAGAGCATAATTAATGAGATCAAAATTATAGGCTTCATGAGAAGGAATTTTTACTATTTTTTCGTTTATATCTTTCAGCATTCTTATAGCCCTCATGTTAAAGGCTGATGCAAAGCAAATAATTTTATTTTTTTTACAAATATTTTTTATTTTCAAATACTTATCTTTATCTAGGTAAGCCTTTTGGTAAATATGTTTTCTACCATCCTGATCCCATTTACCAGCTTTAAGAAATTTTGGATCCCAAATTTGAAACTTTACTGCATCAGCTCCATTATTTTTTGCAGATTTGATCATTTTTTCTGCAAGTTTTAAATTACCAAGAAAATTCCATCCTATCTCAGCAATTAAAAAAGAGTTTTGTATTTTTTTAAACATTAATTAATTTAATCTTATATCGTAAACTTATATATAAATCGTCATTCAATTTATATAATATATTATATTTTTATGAGAATATTAGTAACAGGAGCTGCTGGGTTTATCGGCTATCATGTTTCGAAAAAATTATCTGAAAAAAATTTAGTTTTTGGAATAGATAATCTAAATAATTATTATGACGTAAAATTAAAACTAGATAGACTAAAAGATTTAAAAAATAATAAAAAATTTAATTTTCTTAAAATTGACATTAAAAATTATAAAAAACTTTTTAAATATATAAAAAATAATAAAATTGATACCATTGTTCACCTAGCAGCCCAAGCAGGAGTGAGACATTCTTTGCAGAAACCAAGGACATATATTGATAGCAATATAGTCGGCTTTTTTAATATACTTGAGTGCTGCAGGCATTTAAAAATAAAAAATTTAATTTTTGCAAGCAGTAGTAGCGTTTATGGTCTTAATAAGAATTTTCCTTTAAAAGAAAATGATTCCGCTAATCATCCAATACAATTATATGCCGCGACAAAAAAATCTAACGAAGTTATGGCGCACGCCTATTCATATCTTTTTAATATTCCCACTACATGCTTGAGATTTTTTACTGTTTATGGACCTTGGGGAAGACCCGATATGGCGTTATTTAATTTTACTAAAAATATTTTAAATAATAAAAAGATAAATGTTTTTAATTACGGTAATCACGCAAGAGACTTTACTTATATAGATGATGTTGTTAAGATAATTCGTAAACTTGTAAAAAAACCTTCTCGTAAAGATAAACATTTTAATTACAGACTACCAAACCCATCATCGAGTACTGCACCCTTTAAGATATTAAATTTATCTAGTGGAAAAAAAATAGGAATAATGTCTTTATTAAAGGAAATTGAAAAAAAACTTAAAATTAAAGCTACAGTTAAATTCTTAAAAAAACAAAAAGGCGACGTAGAAGAAACATGCTCTTCAATAAAAAAGATGAGTAATTATATAAAATTAAAAAAAAGAGTAGATTATAGAAAAGGTATTAAAAAATTTATAAATTGGTATTTAAATTATTATAATATATGAAAAAAATTATTATTTTCGTTAATTTAAAAATTAAATATCATAATAAGATATTAAATTTTTTAAAGAAAACATATTGTGTTGATGTAGTTTCCTCGGAAGATGCTTTAATAAAAAAAAAATTTTTAAAAAATAAATATGATTATTTTTTTTGTTTATATAGTCATTTTAAATTTAAAAAATCTTTTTTAAAAAATTCTAAAATAAGTTTAAATTTTCATCCCGCTTTACCTAAATATCCAGGAAGTTGTGGATATAACTGGGCTTTGTATAATAATGATAAATTTCATGGAATAACAGTTCATAATATTGATGAAAAAATTGATCATGGAAAAATTATATATGTAAAAAAATTTAAAATTCTTAATAATGATAATCTATATTCTTTAATAGAAAAAAGTTTTTATTGGCAATATAAAGTTTTTTTTATAATTTTTAACAATATTATAAAAAAAAATAGTTTCTTTTTCTCTTCAATTATATCATCTGCCAAATGGTCATCTAGAACATATAAAAAAAAAGATTTAAAAAAAATTGAGAATATCAGAATTAAATCAAATTATAAAAAAGTTCATAGGTTAGTCCGCTCATTAGCTTATAATGAGTTTGGGCCAATTATAAATATTGGAAAATACAATTTCAAATATATTTCATATGATGAAAATAAAAAAAATTTATGAAAAAGAAATTAAAATTTCAAAATTTTTAATTTTAAAAAAAAAAATATTTAATAATAATAATAAAAAAAAAAATTTTATTTTTTTTAATTTTAAAACTTATGACTATGTAACTATTATAGCTAAGACAAAAAAGAAAAAATTTCCTCTAGTTTATCAATATAGACATTCTTTAGAAAAATATTTTTTTGAATTGCCGGGTGGGTTGATAGATAAATCATTAAGTCCAAGCAAGATAGCTATTCAAGAACTTAAAGAAGAAACAGGATTGCAGTCTAAAAAAAAACCTATACTTATTGCTAAAATATATCCAGAAGTAGGAAGGCTCGACAATAAATTGTGGATTTATTACATTGATGAATGCGTATTATCTGATAATTGGAAAAAAGAAGAAACAATCTCAGTAAAATATTTCAGCAAAAAGCAGTTATTTAATTTAATTAAATCAAATAAATTTTTAAGTTCTGTTCATCTTTCTGCAGTTTGCATTGGTATAGCAAAAAAGTTTTTTTAGTTAAAATTGTTGATCGTATATTTTATTTTATCAACAATAAATTTAATTTGTTTATATGTTATATCGAAATTGGAAGGTAGCCAAATTCCAGTTTTAGAAATTTTTTCTGTTACAGGAAATTTTTCATTAGATTTATATATTTTATGCTTATTTATGGGCAACCAAAAAGTTCTAAAATTGATATTATTTTTTTTTAAAATTAATTGTATTTTTTTTTTAAGTTCATGATTGTTCACGTTAATGTCAAACCATAATTTATTTTCATTGTATTCAGATAGTTTTATATAATTTAAATTTTTTAATAAATTGTAATAAATTTCGTTTCTTAACCTTAAAATTTTTTTCCTTTTTTCAAAGTACTTTATTTGACCTAAACCAACAGCAGCTTGTAAATCTGTAAATTTAAAATTATATCCTTCATTATAAAATTTATCTCCACCACCACTGCCGGTTTTTTTAAGACCTTGTTGTTTGAGTATTCTAATTTTTTCATAAATATTCTTTTTATTTGTAGCGACAATACCACCTTGTCCTGTCGATATTATTTTTGATGGGGAAAATGATAAACAACTGGCATCACCTACTGATCCTAAAATATAATTATTTTTTTTAGCTCCAAATGCCTCAGTACTATCCGTTATTATTGTTATTTTTTTCTTTTTGCAGATATTGATAAATTTATCATATTCAGGACTTAGACCATTAACTTCTACAGTAACAACTGCTTTAGTTTTTTTTGTAATTTTTTTTACAAAATCATTATAATTAATAGTATAGTTATTAGGATCTATATCGGCTAAAACAATTCTAGCGCCAGTTAACTTTACAGCATTAGCTGTTGCGATGTAAGTAAAGCAAGGAATTATTACTTCATGACTTTTGTTAACATTATTAGCTTTTAAAGCAAGGTATATTGCTATAGTACCGCTAGTAACGCAGATACAGTATTTTCTATTTATTTTTTTTTTAATTTTGTCTTCAAATAATTTAGTAAGGTTTCCATCATTAAAATTACCACTATCTAAAACTTTCTTAACTAAATTTATTTCATATCCAGTTTTTTTTGGGTAAAAGAAAGAGATATTTTTTTTCATTCGATACAATAGCTACTTTTTTCTAATATTTTTGAAAAAACTTTTTCTGGCGTATAATATTTTAAGTATGTTTTTCTTGCATTGTTACCTATTTTTTTTCTTAACATAGGAGATTTAGCAGCTTTATTAATAAGTTTTAAAATTTCTATTTTGTTATTTCCTAATAAACAGTTTTGGCCATGAACAAGTTCTGGCATAGATTTTCTTAAATTTGTGTGAGCAATAACACATTTTTTAAAAGAAAAAAAAAATAGAACTCTAGTATATCCTGCAATTAAAGATTCTTTATAGGCATTATTAAGAACTAAGAAAATTAAATTTTTTTTTATTTCTTTTTCGATATTATTAACAAATCCATTATTCTTTATGTAATCATATTTATTTATTAAGCTAAATTCATGGGGTAACGTGTACCTTCCGTATAAATTAAAAATGTAATTATGTTTTTTTATTTTGTCTAATAATGGAACTATTTCATTAATCAAATATTTTATACCATAGTAATTCCCGGTTGCATCTAGTCCTCCAATGTTAGCAAGAATATTAATTTTATTATTTTTTTTTATTTTAATTTTTTGAGATTTTTTAAAGTAATCAGGCCAACAATTGGGAACATAATAACATTTTATAAATTTTTTTTGATACAATAATTTTGTCTGGTCACATATATTAGTTTGGAGTTTTATTTCTTTTATTCTTTTAAAATGCATACTAATCTCATTCTTATAATAAATTTTTTTAAATATATTTGTTATAAATTTTTTTTTTGAAAGATTAATTAAACTTTCAACTCTTTTTATAGAAGAATAGTATCTCGGAAGTGCTGCATAAGTCATTATTTTTTCATTTTTTAGATAAGGTAATAAATATTCAAATTCCGTATCCCAGAATAGTATTATTAAATCAAATTTCTCATGTTTAATTTTAGAGGAAATTAATTTTATTTTTTTTAGATTCAGTAAATATTTTATTTCTTTTTTAAAAATTAATATTAATAATAATCTTATTATTTTTAATAATATATTAAGTTTTAAAAAAGAAAATTTTTTTATTAAAATTTTATCTTTTAAATAGAAATTGTAATTGATTTTTTCTTTCTCGTCGTTAGCTAAAATATACAATTGCGTTTCATGTTTATTTTCTACACTTTCTTTTAATAAATTTGCAAGTACAGTTGATCCTGCTTTAAAATGATTAAAATTTGGTTCAATAGAGGAAAGGAATAAAATTTTCATTAAATTATGACTGGCTTAGGCAATGGAATTATAAACTTTCCTTTATATCCTTTCTCTTTTAAAGATTTAATTATTTCGTCTGAAATATGCCAAGATAATATAAGAATATAGTCTGGCCTTTTATTCTTTATTATTTTTTCATCAACTATTGGAATGTCTGTTCCAGGCATATAATTGCCTATTTTATATGAGCCCTCAATTTCAAGTACGCAATCAATTATATTACTATCTATTCCTAAAAAATTTATCAATGTGCTGGCCCTAGATGGTGCTCCGGCGGCATAAATAATTTTATTATTGCTCTTAATTTTAGTTAATTGTTTTAGAATTTCAATTTTAGATTTTCTTACTTTGCTTACGAAATTTTTAATAATTTTTGGTTTTAAATAATTTTTTTCATTATTAAATAATTTTTTCAATCGCAAAGTACTTTTAAATTTATTTCCTTTTTGTGCATAAACTCTTATTGAGCCGCCATGAGTATTAATTATTTCAGCATCGAATATTTTAAATTGATTTTTTTTTAGTAAATAATCTAGACTTTGAATAGTGTAATATCTTAAGTGTTCATGATATATAGTATCAAATTGCAGAGTTTTTATTAATGATAAAAAATAATGAGACTCAGATATAAATATTCCATCTTTATCCAAACATTTGAAAATATTTTTTGTTAAATTATTAGGATTGTCTATATGAGCAAATACGTTTGTTGCAGTTACGATTTTTGCTTGCCCGAATTTTCTTTTAATAATTTCTACAGTTTTGTTATCAAAATATCTTATTAAAGTCCTTATACCTTTTTTAATTGCTAATTTTCCTATTTTTTCTGGAGTTATGCCCAAGACTTCGCATGAGTTTTTAAAATTATCTAATAAATTTCCATCGTTAGAACCAATGTCAATAACAAGATCATTTTTTGATAAATTAAATCTTTTTATAGTTTTGTTATAAAGATCTTTAAAATTTTCTCTTAAAATTTTAGTTGTACTACTAGTGTAGGGGTAACTTTTAGGAAATAAAATATTTTTATCTACTACATAACCAAGTTGAAATAATCTTGATTTATTACAAAAAAATAGCTCTGTAGGGTAGTAAATTTGTTTATCAGAGCGCGTATATACCTTTGAAGTATTATTTACTGCAGGCTGATATCCTAGATCTAAAATTTTCTTTAATTTATTAGATCCACTAACTTGACATTTTTTTAAAATATATGATTTTTTCATTAATATTTGTTGTACCATTCTATTGTTTTTTTTAACCCTGATAATAGATTATATTTTTTTTTAAATCCTATTGATTTTATTTTATTAACGTTAGGACATCTAATAGGAGTGCTACCTTTTTTTAATTTTCCTTTTTTTAAAACAATTTTTTTTAACATAATTTTAGCTATTAATTTTGTTAAGTTTTTTATTTTAATTCTTTCTGTTGTACCAATGTTGTAAATATTTAGATGCTTTCCATTAGAAATAATTTTTTCAAAACCACTTATGAAGTCATCAATGTATATAAAAGTTCTAATTTCATTCCCTGAGCCTTGGATTTTTATAGTATTTTTTTTATCTTTAATTTTTTTAATTTTATTAATAAGTTGAGGGATTACGTGCTCATTTCCCATATTAGGTCCATATACGTTGTGAGGTCTAAATATAATTAATTTTTTAAAAAATTTTTTACCATAATGAATACCAGCCACTTCAGTTAAAATTTTTCCGCAAGCATAGGAATATCTAGGATTTCTTACATCTGGTATTTTTAACTCCACATTATCTTCTTTAGTAGGTATTGTCTTAGCAAGATGATATACTTCAGAGCTAGAAGCTAAATAAAGCTCTTTTATTTTATTTTCTACGCATAAATCTAAGACGTTCATTAAACCCTTTATAGCAACCTCAAGCACATCTACTGGATATTTATAAAAAAATTCAGTTCCATTTATATAAGCAAGGTGGACAACAGCATCTACGTTAAAAAATAATTTAGAAATTTTATTTTTTTTTCTAATATCTCTTTTATAAAACTTAATGTTTTTATTTTTTTTTAAATTTTGATTAATATTCCTAAAATTATTATCAATAATAATTATTGAATTATTTTTTTTTGATAGTAAGTTGACAATATTTTGACCAATAAACCCACCCCCACCTGTTACCAAAAATTTTTTTTTCATTAAATATTTCCTAGAGCTAAGTATTCGACGTTGTTAGAAAGTTTTAGTTTTTTTTTATCAAAATTATTCCAAAAATCGTAAATTACACCATTATTATTCATGAATTTTGAATAATGATTTAAATTAATTTTAGAATAACTTTTTCGATTATTATGTATAATAATTATATCAAATCCTGAAAATGAATTTTTTAAACTTAATTTTTTAAAAATTTTTAATTTCTTAAAATATTTATCATCAATCAAATCATCATATCCTGAAATAATACTATGTTTCAATTTATTTCTAATGTGCTTAATTAGATTTATACTTGTGGATCCCCTCATGTCCGCAACAGGAGGATCCCCTTTGAATGCTAATCCAAAGACACAAATTTTTATTTTTTTATATTTAAAAAATTTAAATTTTTCTTTTAGAACTTCTATAGCATTTTCAATAATAAATTTATTTACTTTTCTTGCATTTAATCCAATTCTTGGTTTAAAATTTTTTGAAAAATACTCAGCTAGTATGTATGTATCTTTTTCTAGACAGGGACCTCCTACCGGTCCCGGATCAAACAAATTAGTTCTAGGATAATCAATTTTTCCCAATCTAATAACATCATTTACATTTACATTTGATTTTTCACACATTAGAGCAATTTCATTTGATAGAGCAAATTTTACGTCACGCTGCATATTATCAACTAATTTAATCATCTCGGCACCTTCCAGACTGTCAACTTTAACAATTTTTTTTGTAACATTTTGAAACAAATTTTTAGCTTTAAGTATAGATTGGTTTGAGTCACCTGATATTATTTGTGGAAGACTGTTTAGTTCTTTTAATGCTTTGCCTTCTATAGTTCTTTCTGGACAAAAAGAAATAAAAAATTTTTTGTTAGATTTTTTTAAGATTTTTTTTACAATATTATTTGTTGTTCCAATTTTTACTGTAGATCTTAAAATAATATGATCATTATTTTTTAAATATTTCAATATTTGATAAGTAACTTCCTTAATCATTTTAAAATTACATGTGTTATTTTTTGACAAAGGTGTCCCAACAGTAATTATATAAGTATTGGCTTTAGTATTTTTATTAAGCTTATGATGTAATATTAATTTTTTTTTTAATAAAACTTTTTTTAATTTTTTTTTTATATTTGGCTCATATAACTCAGGTTTGCATTTTAAAATTTTTTTAATTGTATTTTTATTTTTTTCTATACCATAAATTTTATATTTTTTTTCAGCTAGAGCTATAGAAAGAGTTAAGCCGACATATCCAAGTCCAAAAATACATATATTGTTGTTATATTTTTTATTCATAATGATTGTTAAATATAGGAATTATAATTAATACTTTAACTTAACAAGTAAAATTAAATTATATAATAGAAAAAAAAGCTAAAAAATAATTAAATGAGAACCTTTACCCAAAAAATAATAAGTAAATTAATTTTTTATAGGTTTTATAATGTAGCAAAAGTGTTAGCGTTAATATTACGTAAAATAAATGGCGTAGTGCCTGATACGAATTTAAAAATTGTTAATAAATTAATTGGAAAAACAAATAATAACTTAGATTTTTATTTAGAAGAGTTGATTGGGAATAAAGATTTAGAACATAATTTCGAGAGATTTAAATATCTTTATAAAGATAATAAATATAAAAATTATAAAGACAAGATTTATAAGAATTTAGGTTATATTGCTTTGACGTACTGCTTGATCAGAGAAAAAAAACCTAAAGTTATAGTTGAAACAGGTACAGCAGCAGGTAGTTTGACGAGTTTTTTACTTGCAGCTTTATCAATAAATAAAAAAGGAAAATTAATATCAATCGATATTCAGCCTAAAAAAAATAACTCATTAACTTATGATGGAAAACTAGGTAATAAAGAAAGGGGTGCTTTTATTCCAAAAAAATACAAAAATAGATGGCTTTTTATTTCTGGAGATTCAAAAATTTATCTTCCTAAAATCATGCAAAAGTACAACGTTGACTTCTTTATACATGATAGTCTTCATACTTATGACCATATGTCATTTGAGTATTACACAGCAAGAATTAATATGAAAAATAACACTTTTATTGCATCAGACGATATAAATAATTATAACAGCTCATTTCAGGATTTTTGTGCTGCTAATAAATTAGAAGGATGGTCACCATTCTTAAATCCGAATTTTGGAATTGTTAAAAATATTTATAAATAGAATTTTTATTCTAAATTATAGTATCTTTTATTATATGTTTTAATTAAGATTTAGATGGAAAAAAATATTTTTATTGGGGGAAAGTTCTTAGATAGTCAGTTACTTTTTACATTACCCATGGTTGATGGCTATTGTGAAAAAAAAAAAATTAAAACTATTATTTATGAAAAAGATCTGCCCTTTAAAATCATTAATAACAAAAATTTATCTAAACTTTTAAAAAAATATCAAATTGTATCTTTGCAAAAGCTCATGCCGTTTTGGTACAAAAATCTTTTGTTAAGAGCAGTCGTACTTTTTATTCCAAGTTTATTATTGGCAATAAGATTTTCCAAAAAAAAATTACTTACAAAGAAGAATTGGTTTGATTTACAAATATTTCATAGTTTATGGGATACAAGTTTAGTTTCAATCATAAATAAAAGAACTAAGGTTAATTTTTTTGATATTTTTATCTCTTCTTTAAGAATTACATTTAAATTATACGAACAAAGAATCTTAAAAAAAAATAATATTATAGCAGCTTTTCTAGGACACTCCGTTTATGAAAGTAGGTCAATTTTAGCTTGTCTTAGACAATATTGTTTGCATGTATATTGTCATTCAAATTATTCTTTTTATCTTCAAGAAAAATTCAAAGATCTTCATTGGAGTTTTATAAAGAAGCAAATTTTTTTTAAATTAATTAAAAATATTAGTAGTAAAAAGATAAATAAGTATTTTAAATTAAGAGAGAGAGGCAAAGGAAATTACGAAGATTCGAGATACGCCGCATTAATTAGTAGTAAATTTGATAAAAATTTTACTTACCCAGAAAATGTTATTATGCTTCATATTTTTCATGATTCTGCTTTTTCCTTGATCGATAAAAATAGAATTTTTATAGATTATTTTGATTGGATTAAAAGCACCTTTCAAATCTTGCTAAAAAGTAAGGAAAGATGGTCAATCAGATTACATCCTTCATACAAAAGATGGGGCGAAGATCAGCATTTAATAATAAATAAATTAATTAAACAGACAAAAATAAATAGAGATCAGTTATTTATAGATGACAATCTTACGTCTAATACTTTCTTATTTAAGAATGTCAAAAGATTAGTAACTTATAGCGGGACATCTCATCTTGAGTCAGCAACTTTCGGGATTAAGCCAATAGTTATCTCAGAGGTAACTCTAAGCAATTTTAATAAAAAATTTGTATTAAAACCTAGAAAACTGGAAGAGTATCGAAAACTAATATTAAGATCTTCCAATGATGAATTATTTAAGATGGATAAAAAATCAGTTATAACATCTAAACAAATTCTTTATGTTAGAGAAAATTATTTAAAGTTTCAAGAAGAGCTTAAGGGTATAAGAGTTTATAGAGGTGACCCAGATTATTTTATAAATAAAGATTTTGACATAATAAATAATAACATCAAAAGAAATTATAATTTTTTAAGATTAATGGGTCTAAATTTTGCTAATAACAAAAACTATATTAAGCCTATAAAGTTTTAATCTTAATTACTTCATTGCATTTCTCAATTAATTTTTTCTTATGAGTAATAAGAAAAATAGATATCAGTTCTTTATCTAAAATTAGATTGTTAATTAATTTTTCTTCATTAATTTCATCTAAAGCGTTTGTAGATTCATCCAAAATAAGAATTTTAGGATTAAAATATAATGCTCTTGCTATTCCAATTTTTTGTTTTTGCCCTCCAGAAATTTTAGCTCCCCTATCTCCAAGAATTGTTTTAAGCTTATCTTTTTTGGATGCTATAAATTCCTCTAATCCACATATTTTTATAACTTTATTTAATCTAGATTGATTTATTTGATCTTGGCTTTGTCCAAGTGCTATATTGTTTTCCAAAGTATCATCAAAAATATTAATTGTTTGAGGTACATATCCAATCATGTTTTGCCATTGATTCAATAATTTACTATCACTGAAAATATTTTGATTATTTATTAATATTGAGCCATTTGATGGATTTAAAAAACCTGAAATTAAGTCAATAAGTGTGCTTTTTCCAGACCCAGTTTTTCCTGAAATTGCTATTAATTTTTTTAATTTTATTCTTGTAGTATAATTTTCAAAAACTTTTTTATTATCATCATGATTGTAACTAAGATTTTTAATAATTATTTCTTTAGGGCGTTTTTTTAGATTTTCATTTTTAATTACATATTTCATGTAATTATAATTTTTTCCTCTAAACTCATTAAGTATATTTTCAACTACAGGTCTGTAAAAATTCATCATTTGCTGACCTTGAACAGTTCTGCTTAGACTTGGAATGAGCCTAAATGCGGCAGCAGTAAAAACAGCAATACTCGGAATGACAAACAATATTTCGTCAAAATATTTAATGCTGTAAATAAAAAATCCTCCAACCATAAACATGATGGCACATAATTCTATAAGCAGTCTCGGCACTGATGAAAAAAAATGTTGTCTTGTTTCATAGTTACAGATTTTTTCAATATTATAATTAAATATATTAAAAAAGAATTTTTCTAACTTTAGTAATTTGACTTCTCTGATACCACTGATTGTTTGTTGAATATTTTTTATATTTTTTTCTTCCAAAATACTTTTATTAAGACCGTCATTAGATTGTTTTTTTTTTCTTATAAATACAAATATTTGCGTTGGTACTAATATAAAAATAATTATTAAAATTGTTATTGTAGGCTTAATAAATAACAACAAACTTAATAAAATTATAATAAATAAGGTATCCGTAATTGTGTTAAACACAAATTGGACACAATTAGTAAAATCGTTAATGGATTGTCCTAATTTATGTAAAAAGAAGGAACTATTTTTGCCTATATAATATTTATAATTTTTGTATAGAAATTGATTAAAGGTAATTAATGAAAAACTTTTTTTTATTTCATATATAATTTTCATTTGTAAATATATCGACATAGATACAATAATATTTTTGATAATAAAAAAAATTAAAAATAAGAATAAATAAAAGAAGAAAACTTCTTTTAAAGAAAAATTAGAAAATATTGTATCAATAAATTCTATTCCTATAGTTTTGTTTTTGGTAACTAGTAGGTTGATAATTGGCAAAATTATTCCAATTCCGAAAGTTTCTAAAATCAATGAAAAAAATATTAATATTAAAATTAATATAAATTTAATTTTTTGTTTTTTTTCGAAAATCTTGAATAAGGTTCTTATGAGATAAATCATTTGATGTTAATTTTATTATAAGATTTTGTTAAGATACCTATTGTAAAATATATAAAAGTTTCAAGTAATCTTATACTTCTTCTAACTGTATCAAATCTTAATCTCCATATGAATTCAAGATTGAATTTATATAAAATGTAAGGCGTTGCAGGCTCTGTTCCACTCACAATATTTAACGATCCTCCTATACAAATTATTTTATAATTCATATTACGTTTTGCCAATTCCATAGCTAAAAGTTCTTGTTTTGGGGTTGGAAGAGTTATTAAAATTAACTCATCTTTTTTTATTTTGGGCAAATATTTATATAGGTTTTCAATATTTTCATAGGGTAATTGAGTATGTTTTACTATCTTATCTTTAAATTTTTTTTTCAAATAATATTTTCCGTTATTATCTAGATTTCCTATTACTAAAATTTTTTTAACATAATTTGGTATTGTAATTTTTTTTATTAGATCTCTTCCTGGAATTTTTTTAATATCTGTTTTGATAAATCTTGAAAAAATACCATCCGGCCAAAATAATATATTGTTTACATTAAATTTTTTAAATTTTATCCAGTAACCTAAAAAAGCTAAATTGATCGCTACTAAAATATAATTTTTAAAATTAGGGATTTTTTCTATATTTGTTATTATTTTAAATTGATGGTTAACATTGTAGTTGCTAATTTTTTCATAAAAAAAATGATTAAAATTTTTATTTATTTTATTTTGATTAATAAAAAATAATTGCGTGAGTTTAGTTAAAATTCTTAAATATATTTTAAATCTATTAATTTTTATTTTTTTATTTTTTAATATATCAGTTATTTCTTTAGTAATTTTTATAATACTATAATAACTTTTTGAACTTACACCTCCGACCCTCATTCTTATAACTACTTTATCCTCTATGAAAAAATTAACTTTTTTATTTAAAACTCTATATAAAAACTCAAAATCCCCAGCAATTTTATACTTAGTTAAATAGAGTCCATATTTTTTGTAGATTTTCTTTTTTACGAAAGTACTTGGGTGTGGCGGCATCAAACCATTTTTAAAATCTGATAATTTAAATGATTTCAAAGAATAATTTCTTACTACTTTCTTAAAATTATTTTTTTTAAAGTAAGCTACACCGCCTGTGTATATATCAAGATTATTTTTTTTATTAAATTTTTCTACGATTTCATTAATAGAATTTGGGTTTTGAATTATATCGTCAGAGCCGATAATTCCTATAATCTCTCCTTTACTCATTTTTATTCCGTAATTCATTGCTTCGTAAATATTAGTTTTTTTCTGAAAAAATTTTAAATTTTTATTTTGGAATTTTTTAATTATCTCTTTTGTTTGATCTGAGGAAAAATTATCTACAATTATATGTTCTATATTATTATATGTTTGGTTTGAGACAGATTCTAAATTGTACAAAATTGTTTCTGCAGAGTTATATGTCGGTGTTATTATTGAAACTTTCATTGAATCTTTTTATCTGGTCTTTATAAAAATAACTTATATAAAAGTCTCTAGTTATGAAAAAAAAAGCTCTAATTACAGGAGTGACTGGTCAAGATGGATCTTATTTAGCGGAATTTTTGTTAAAAAAAGGCTATGAGGTTCATGGAATTAAAAGAAGATCTTCTAGTTTTAATACAGCCAGAATAGATCATCTGTATCAAGATAGTCATAATAAAAAAGTCAATTTTTTTTTACATTATGGAGACATGACTGATGGTAATTCTATAAGAAATTTAATTGCTAAAATTCTTCCAGATGAAATCTATAATTTAGCAGCTCAAAGTCATGTTGATATCAGCTTTAAATTGCCGGAGTACACTACTGAAGTAAATGCTTTGGGTACTTTAAAAATTTTAGAAGCAATAAGAACTATAAAGAAAAAAATTAAATTTTATCAAGCTTCTACATCAGAATTGTTCGGTGATAATAAATCGACCTCACAGAATGAAAAGACTCCATTCTATCCATCAAGCCCATATGCAATATCAAAGCTTTTTTCTTATTGGATAACTATAAATTATAGAGAATCTTATGGAATTTTTGCATGCAATGGAATTTTATTTAACCATGAATCAGAAAGAAGAGGTGAGACATTTGTAACTAAAAAAATAACTAGAGGTTTAGCAAGAATTTTTCTTGGAATAGATAGCTGCTTATATTTAGGTAATTTAAATGCTAAGAGGGACTGGGGCCATGCAAAAGATTATGTAGAGATGCAATGGAAAATGTTGCAAATGAAACAACCTATAGATCTTGTTATTTCAAGTGACCAACATTACTCAGTAAGAAAGTTTGTAGAGATTTGTTGTAGATATTTAGGAATAGAAATTGCGTGGAGAGGAAGCGGTTATAATGAAAAAGGGTATGCAAAGAATATATTTAACAAAAATTGTAAAATAAAAAAAAATCAATTGATAGTTAGAGTTGACAAAAGGTATTTTAGACCAAAAGAAGTTCCTAATTTACTAGGCAATTCAAAGAAAGCCAAAAAAATATTAGGGTGGAAGCCGAGAATATCTATTAATGCATTAGTTAAAGAGATGATAGATTTTGATTTAAGAAAAGAATCAAAACAATTAAATTCTAGTCGTGATTAAAGAAAAAATATTAATAGCTGGGCAAGAAGGAATGGTCGGCTCAGCTGTTTATCGTTTATTAAAGGAAAAAAATTTAAATGTTATTGAATGCAAAAGAAGTCATTTAAATTTATTAAATCAAACTTCCGTAGATTCGTGGTTTAAGAAAAATAAAATAGATATAGTTATTAATTGCGCTGGTAGAGTCGGGGGCATACTTGAGAATAGTTTAAAAAAAGATCTTTTTTTAAATGATAATATACTTATAGGAATAAATTTAATTAATTCTTCAATAAAATATAAAATAAAACAATTTATTAATTTAGGTTCGGCTTGTATTTATCCAAAATTAACTCCTCAGCCAATTAGAGAAGATTATTTATTAACTTCAGAACTTGAGAGCACAAATGAAGGTTATGCAATAGCGAAGATTGCTACATTAAAATATTGTGAGTATTTACATAAATATAGAAAAAAAAATTTTATCTCATTACAACCAACAAATCTTTATGGCTTTAATGATAATTATGACTTGAAAAGTAGTCATGTAATACCAGCGTTAGTCAGAAAATTTCACGATGCATTAATTTATAATAAAAAAAAAGTTGAAATTTGGGGAAACAAAAATACCTCTAGAGATTTTTTATTTTCAGAAGATCTTGCGCAATTAATTTTTTTTTTATTAAAAAAAAAAATTAAATATCCTTATATTAATGTAGGTAGTGGTCGAGAAGTGAGCATATTAGAATTGGTGAAATTAATTGTAGAAATAGTTGGCTATAAAGGAAAGTTTTATTTTAATAAAAATATGCCCTCAGGTCAAAAAAGAAGAGTTCTTTCAACGAAAAAATTAAAATCAATTGGTTGGATGCCTAGTTTTTCTTTAGAATTGGGTTTGAGAAAATATTATGAATGGTTTAAAAAAGAATATTAATTAAGACTTTGTAAATTTATTTGAATTGTCCTTTTGGTTGGTTAATTGATCGTATATCCAATTGTATGTTTTCTCTAAACCTGTTTTTAAAGATATTTTATATTTCCAATTTAGTACTTTAATAGCCATATCATTATTACTAGATCGCCCTTTGACACCTTGGGGCATATTTAGCTGATAGTTTTTCTTAAGTTTGGTTATGTTTGAAATTTCTTGTATTTTTGAAATCATTTCGTTTATTGAAACCTGTTCATCGCTTCCAATATTTAAGGGTTTTGTATAATTAGAATTAAAAAGTTTTAATGTTCCTTCAATACAATCGTCTATAAAAAGAAATGTTCTAGTTTGCTCGCCATTTCCCCAAACATCAATTTCATAATTATTATTTATTTTGCATTTTGCAATTTTTCTACACAAGGCAGCAGGAGCTTTCTCCCTTCCACCATCAAATGTGCCTAAGGGCCCATAAATGTTATGATATCTTGCTATTCTTACATCTAATCCAAAATCCTCATTAAAATGTCTGCACATTCTTTCACTAAATAATTTTTCCCATCCATAACCATCTTCAGGTTCAGCTGGATAAGCGTCCTCCTCTTTTAGACCGTGAATAAAAGGCGTATTTTGTTTTTGAGCATTATAAACACAAGCCGACGATGAGAAAAAATATTTTTTAACTTTATTTTTAATACACGATTCTAATAAATGAGTATTAATTAATACTGACAGCATACACTCAGCTTTATTGTTTTCGATAAAGCCCATCCCGCCCATATTGCATGCCATATTAAATACATAATCAATATTTTCGGTTAGTTGGGCACAAAATTCTTTATTTTTAAGATCGGCAGTATAGTTTTTACAATTATCATTTAGCTGAAACCAATATTCCATAGGTTTTATATCAGCCGCAACAATTTTGTTATTATACTTTAAAAGTTCCTTTATTAAATGCCCCCCAATAAAACCACCGGCTCCTGTAACTAAAATTTTTTTGTTCTCAATCATGGTTATTTAAAATATTATTTTTAATAATGAGCAAACCTTATTTTAGTATAGTTACGCCAGTATTTAACAGGCCTCAGTTTTTAGAACAAACTATAAAAAGTGTTTTAAGTCAACAATTTAAGAATTATGAATATATTATCGTAGATGGAGCGTCTAAAGAAAAAACATTAACAATTATAAATAAGTATAAGCCAAAAATCCGTTTAATTTCTGAGAAAGATAGAGGAATGTATGACGCTCTGTACAAAGGATTTTCTATTGCATCAGGAAAGTACTTTATGTGGTTAAATTCTGATGATTTTCTTTTAGATAAACAGTCCTTGCTTAGACTTTATAATTATTTGAATAAATATAATAATAATTGGATTACAGGAAAAATTTCTATTACAAATAATCAATCTAACAAAGTTAAGACTTATTTTCCCTTAATATATCCTCAATCTATAATTAAGAATGGTTTGGCAAATAATTGTTTTTGGGGATTTATTCAGCAAGAGAATACAGTTTTTAGCAAAAAACTTTATGAAAAAGTTGGAGGCATGAATAGAAATTTTAAAATGGCAGGAGATTTTGATTTATGGAAAAGGTTTGCTAAATATGAAAAACTTATCTCAATACCCATTGGTATTGCGGTTCATAGAAAATGGGTTGGTCAATTGACAAATCTAGATTATTATTACTCAGAAATTAATAAAAAAAAATGTTTATTTAATTTTTTTTATCCTCTTAGATTTTTATTATCTATTATTTTTTTCTTAAAAATTCTTCTTTTGAGAACTATCAAACGTAGCTAAAAAGAAACCAACAGGTAGCCAAAAAAGATTTGCAGCAGAGCTACCAAAAAAATTTCCAGTAGTTATAAGTGGCCAAAGGTTAATAGTAATTGCAGCGGAAATAAATACTTTATATTGACTTATAAATTTAGCCTTTTTGATTTGGGAAAGTAGATTTTTAATTGAATAAATTATAAATTTAATAAGCGCGAAAAATATAAATAGAGCACCCATTACTCCCGTCTCAGATAAAATTTGCACATAATAATTATGAGGATGAGTGTTGCAATGATTAATTAGATCCTTTCCTGAACCAAAATTAGGATAATACTTTCCTGAAATAAAATATTTTTTATTTTCGCATTCAAATCTATATAAGTTAGGACCAATTCCTATAATAGGATTTTGATAAAACATGTTTAAAGAATTCAATATTAAAACTTGGTGACCTTCGCTAAATAAAAATAGTTTTTTTGGTTGATTATTATTGATGTTATTTTCATAATATAATTGATTATAAGTTTGCAAAATCATTCTTTTTTTAACAGAGTCTTTGCTAATAATAATAACTGTTAAAACAATCAGTGCTGCGATTAAAGAATATAGATATATTTTTTTATCTTTAAGATAAATAAAACTATAAAATATACCTATAGTAAATAAAAAAAAAGAAGCTCTTTCGCCAGTTATAAAAACAATTAGAAAAAAAAAGATAATTAAAAAAAAATTGTAATAATTGTTCTTTTTAATAGAATTTATAGCAAATAAAATAAATGCTACTTTAGTTATAAAGGAACCTAAAATTAACTCCTTTCCAAACACACCACTTATTCGATTATTTTCAATTTGGGATGATAATGTTCCAAATAAGTTTTTTCCAAAATAGAACTGTATTAAAGCATCTATTGAGATAAATGTTACTAATACTACATTTATATTAAAAAAATTTTTTAGAAAATATTTATTATTAATAATTAAAAATTTTATTAGTAAACAAAATAACGCATATCTAATAAAAAAAAATGAACTTTTGAATGAAAATAATATTTCTGAAGTAAACAAGGAACGAGCTACAATTAGAATCCAGAATACTAAAAAAATTTTAAAAAATATGTCATTAAAATTTTCTTTTTTTTTTATTATTGAATAAATAAAAAAAAACAAAGAACAAGCTGTAACAATTAAATTTGAGTAAAAATTTCCAATAATTATTGAAAGTGGAAATAAATATATGAGAACTGAAAAAAAATTAATCACTGTATTATTTTGTTTCAATCTCGATATCATTGATTGTATTTAATTTAGAATAAAATAAATATATTCTTGATGATATTCTTACATTAAATTTTTTTATATTAAATATAATTATTTTCTGTATTAATTATAATTTCTAATAGAGTTGTAATATGAAAATTAAATTTTATCTTATTAATATTTTCAGATTCTTAGCCTCTTTTCTTTCATATCCATTCGTTTTTATGAATAAGTCTGTAAATAAGAATAAGGAGATAAAAATTTTAGATTACCTTTTTGAATACATTCAAAGCAATTATTACACTAATAGCATTGCTAACAAAACCAAAACTCATAGAAATTTTACAATTCAATTATTTAATTTAATTAAAAAAAAAAAATTAAATAATTTTTTAAATTATTACTTTATTCAAAAAATTTTTTTTGTTCATAATAGATTATACATAATTTTTCAGTTACTTTCCTTAAGACTTAGTAAACGTTGGAATCTTTGGAAAAGACTTCTAGTTGAAAATTCTGTTGGCAAACCTTTAAGATTTTTTATTTATCCTTTAAGCAGTGGTAATCGCATAAGGCAGGTTTATCATATTAAAAAGTTTACAGATTGGACATCTATAGATATTTCAAAAATTGATTTAGTTTTTGAATTTGGCGGAGGGTATGGTTGTATGGCTAGTATTTTTCAGAAATTATCTAAAAAAATCAAATATATTATTTATGATACCAGAGAGGTCTTATTATTGCAGTATTATTATCTTAAGTTGAATAACTGCGATGTATCTTTTGTTTCACCAAATAAAAATATTTTTTTAATTAACAATTTATTTAAATTAAAAAATATTTTTTCACGAAAAAAATACAAAAAAAAATTATTAATTATGAATTGGTCATTTTCTGAAATACCAATTTATGAAAGGGTTAAAATTGAGTATTTAATATATAAATTTGATTATATTATAATTTCGTTTCAAGATAAGTTTGAAAATATAAATAATATTAAATACTTCAAAGAGTTAAAAAACAAACTTAAAAAATATCGGTTTGAAGTACAGATGGAAGATATTTTAACAATGAAGTTCTCTTCGAAAGTTAATCATTATTATTTTTTTGGGAAGAATGTTTAAAAATTTAATAAATATTGTTAATGATAATAAATTAGTAGTATTCTTGTTGTTAGGAATTATTTCATCTTATAATTCACCATTTTTATTCTTGCTAGATTATAATCAATTAAATGTTTTTAAAATATTTGTTATCTATCAATACATATCTCCTTTAATAATTTTTACTTTTTTAATCTTTTACGTTTCTAAGTATAATTTTTTTTCTAAATTTTTCTCAAATAAAAATCTAACATTAAAATTATTCTTAGTTTTAAATTTTACATTAATTTTTGGTATTTTTTTTAATAACCTAGTTTATTTTTATCCTGTTGATGAAGTCTCATCTCAAATCTCTGGCAAAGTTTTTTTAGATTGGAAAAGTACTTATACTCGATTAATTTTTGTAATTAACAATTTAAACATAATTTTTTTAAGCTTTGTTTGTTTTAAAGAAGAAAGATTAAAATTTATCTTATCTTTTATAATAGCAGTACTATTCATTATTAGCTTTTATTACATTTTTAAAATTCTATATGATTATATCAATATTGACCGAGTAATTTATTTTTATGAATCTGAAAAGTTACGATTAGGCTCTTCAACTTTTAACTATGTGAATCCAAGGTCATCAGGACTTGCTAGAATAATTTTATTGATAAGTATTTTTTTTATAATATTTTTTTTATTTTATGATTTTAAAAGTAATTTTTATTGTAAATTCTTGAAGTATTTTATCTTTCTTTTAATAATATTTTACAATTTTTTTATAATTCAACTGCAATCGAGAGTTTCTATGTATTTTCTATATTTGTTTTTGTTTTTGTTTATTTGTTTTAATATTTTTATAAAAATTTATAAAATAAAAAAAATTATTTTTATTATTTTTTTTTTTTTTATTCTACCATTCTTTATAAGTATAATTTTTACTGAATATAAAAAAAATAAGATTGTCGATTATGTTGTCAAAGATGCTTTATCAAAAGGCTTAGTGATTGAAAAATCCACCATAAACCTTAATGAACTTGGTTTAGGATCTAGTAGTAGAATATTTGACACTACTACAAGCGGCAGAAAAAATATGTGGCTTAAAGTAATAAATTCTTACGAAAATATACCGCTTTTAGGTTATGGCGTTTTGGGTGATAGATTTGCATATTCATTTTCGGTATCCAATATTTTTTTATACTTTTTAATATCTGGAGGATTAGCTGGATTTTTAATTATTATTTTGTTTAATATTCACTTATCAAAAAATATTTTGAATTCATTGTTTTACAAGAGATTATTTAATAATTGTGAACCATTTTTTTATATAAGTTTTATTTTTATACTATTTTTTTTATTTAGGTCTTTAGTTGAGAATTCTTATGGTCAATTTAGTATTGATTTAATGCTTTTTGTTCCCTCCTGTTTAATTTTTGAAAAGTATCTAAGAAAACATAAAGTAATTACTTAACTCTCTATTTGAAATACTATTTTTCTTTAAATTTGAGTAAAGTAATCTAAAATTTTTATTATTAGTTTTGTTATTGAATATAATATTTTTTATATTTTGTGATTTAAGATTTATAAATATTTTATTATTACTTTTATTAATAAAGTTTTTATAATTATTATCAGTGAGTACTTTAACTTTGTTTGATAAAGCTTCAATTAAAAATAAAGTGTAAAAATTTTCTTGAGAGTTAATGATAAATTTACTACAACTTAATAAAAAATTTGTTTGTTTGTTTGTTATATAACCGTGATTTTTTATTTTTTTTATATTTAAATAAGCGCCTATAACATGAATTTTCATATTATTATTTAAAAAGAAATTAATAATATTTTTATTCTCAAAAATTTTATTTGGATGTCTTCTATTATAAATTAAAATGTCTATTGTTTTACGTTTTAATGGATAGTCTTTAATCAATCTATAAATATAATTAAAATGACACCTTGCTAATTTACTTGATGATATTTCTTTTTTTAACAGAGAGGTAGAAAATATAATTTTTTTATATCTAATAAAAATAATTAATAAACTAATCTTATAGAGAACAATAAATATATAATTTCTTACAATAAAATTTAAATTTATTTTTTTTTTATATGACGCACCGCCTGTTATTGGGCCAAGAATGGTTTTGGGAGGTAGGAGTAAGAACAAAAAAGGGTTCCATAAAGGTAAATAATTTATATAACAACATTTCTTATTTTTAAAAAAATAGTACCAACAAAAATAAATACCTAAAAATGGAGTTAAGTATTTAAAATTACTTAATTGAGCCTTGTATTGATTATTATTTTTAATAAATTTATTAACATTAAATTCTTTAACAAAGAACTCTGGGGTTTTTAATATAATGTTTTTATTTAAAATTTTTTTTATATCCCCGATATAAGACAGAGCAAGTTTTCCTTCGCCACTATTCATGGACAGTTCACAACACCATACAAATATTTCCTGATTTTTTTGATATTTTTCCATTAATTTAGTGGATTTTATTATGATTTATATTATAGCGATATCATAAAATGAAAGTACTTTGGTGGACATCGTTTAGACCTTTTGGCATATCAAATGATAACGATAATACACAAAATATTTTTCTTAATTCAATTAAATTTTTTAAATCAAATATTACTTTATTAGTCACGCAGTTTGGAGAGCGAAATGTTAAAAAGACATTAATTAAGCAAGATATTAATTTTATATTTAAAGAATATCCTAAAAAAAAATTACCAACCGGAGAAAGATTCTCTAATAAAATAATGTGTGAAAACGCATTAGAAGAATATTGTAAAAAATCATCAGATTATAATTATTTAATTTATTCTACTTGCGATATAATTGTGCCTAATAATCTTTTACAAGAGTTGAAAAATATTAAATCTAAAAATTTTATGGCATATATTTTCCCAAACACTCTTATAAAAAATGGAAAATTATTGAATAATCTAAATCCTATCTACGGTGTTGATATAATAATATTTAAGATAGAAAAAAAACTTGCTCAAAAATTTCTAAGTTTAAATAAAGATTGGGAGCAGTATGGATGGGGAATTAATGAAAATTACTTTATGTGTATGAAGGATGCCTTAAATATTCCGTCGGTAAACTTATGGAAGAAAATGGATGTTATTAAGTTTGAGAATGATTTTAAAAGTTTTAATGAGACAAGAAAAAATCAAATAATGGAATGGAATAAAAATAAGGAATATTTTATTCGATTTTTAAAAAAAAATGATCTTTCTTTGTTTTGGGCCAAAGGTTCTTATTATTATATAATTTTTAGACATTTTAATTTTAAGTTATTATCATTATCGTTATTATCAAAATATTTTTTCTTATTTTTAGATTTACCGTTTGCAATTTTAAGAAAAATTTTTAGATAGTTTTTTAATTATTGATGATTTATATTTTTACTTTTTTTATAATCAATATTTCTTTTGTTATTTTTTATGATTTTTTTAGAAAAAAAATTAATATTATAGATCTCCCAGATAAGAAAAGGAAACTTCATAAAATTCCAGTACCTTTATTGGGTGGTATATTTTTATTTATAAATTTATTTTTATTATTAATAATTTCGCTGTTTGACAAAAAAATATTATATGATTTTTTTTATTTAAAAGAAAAAAAAGATATAATTATTTTTTTTTCTTCTTGTTTATTACTTTTTATATTAGGATTATTAGATGATAAATTTAGAATTAATCCTTACTTAAGATTTACAATTTTTTTAATTATTTTTTTAGTAATAACTCAAGAAAAAAACTTGAGAATTGAATATGTCCAACTATCTTTTTTAAAAGATGTAATTGACTTAAGTTATTTTTCTCATTTTTTTACTATTTTATGTTTTTTACTATTTATTAATGCTTTCAATTTTTTCGATGGAATTAACTTGCAGAGCGGTATCTATTCTTTAATTTTATCAATTATAATCTCTATAATTAATAATAATTTACTTTTTTTTTATATTTTGCAATTTTTTTTAATTATCTTTTTATATTTGAATTATAAGAACAAAACTTTTTTAGGTGATAGCGGTACTTACTTGTTATCATTTATATTTGCATATTATTTTATTAAATTTTACAATGATCGACATATTATTTACGCTGACGAAATTGCAGTTTTAATGCTTATTCCTGGACTTGATTTATTTCGATTATTCTTTGTAAGAATAATCAATAAAAAAAATCCTTTTTTTCCTGATAAAAATCATATTCACCACCTATTATTAAAAAAATTTAATTATATATGGGTTAATTTTATTTTATTTTTTTTTATAATTTTTTCTTATTTATTTTACAAAATATTTGCAATTCAATATTTGTCTATTTTTTTCATTATTATAATTTATTTTTTTTTAGTTTATTATTTTTCTAAAATTAAATTAAAATAATGAATTTTCTTTATAATAAACAGAATTTAATTTTCTTATTAATAGCTTTTAGTTTGAGCTCATTGTTTATTGTTATATTGTTATTACCTAATAATTTATGGTATAAAATTTTTATATTTCTAAATATACCGGCTGGTGGACTTGACCTTGCCGATGCAAAATCACTCGTAAATTATTCCCAAATATATGCAGAGAAAGGATTTGTCGAAGTTAATTCTGTTGATTTTTGGAACCGAAAATTTACTGGAATTAGCATAGTTTGGAAAGAAATTGCAGTCTTTTTTAAATTTTACAAACCAATAAATTTTTACATTTTTATTTTTGTATCATTTTTTATTTACATTTTTTCTTTTTTAAAAATTGCTTTTATTAACAATAAAAGATCAGATTTTTTAGTTATAATATTTTTTTTTTTTTCCACCTCTTCGTTTTATTTAATAGAGAGGGGTAATTTTGATTTAATATTATTTAGTTTGGTAACTTTTGTTTGTTTTTTAAAAAAGAAAAAATATCAATTACCAGTTATTTTTTTACTTTCATTCCTTAAGATAAATCTAATTTATTTGTTTTTTATTTTAGTTAGAAATTTTAAAACATTTCTATATTATTCTCTGCTGGCAACTACTATTTTATTTATAAACTATAAATATATAATAGCTGGTTATGTTGAAATTGGAAATTCAGCATCCATTACACATTATGGTCTATTTACAATAATAAAATCTGCCCTTTATTTTTTATATAAAATTAGTGCTTTTGAAGTTAATAAATATACTAATATAGTTGGCGTTTCTCTGTTAATATTTATTTTTTTATTTGTTTCTTATTTTATTATTAAAGAATTAAAAAAGATAAAAAAAAAAAATATAAATTTAGAATTTACGTTAATAGAAAGACTATTTTTAACCGGATCTCTTTTTTATATTTTTTCTTTTATCTCTTTTTCAGCTCCCGATTACAAATTAGTTTTTTTAGCATTAGCTTTACCTTATTTGTTAAAAAAAAAATGTTTTCTTGAAATATTCTTAATCTTTTTAATCATGAATAGTTGTATTTTCGAAACTTATCCTTTATTTCAAAATATTTTTGAAGGAGAACCAAGGATTTATACAGATAAACACAATACTAAATATTTACTTTCAGGATTGTTAGTTCATTCGTTGAAAATATTAATTTTTATATTGATATCTAGAGAAACAATAAATCTTTATAAAGAAAAGATAAATAAGGTTTAGTTTTTTATTAATTTATATTAATTTTGTAATCTTAATGTATATATTTTATTATATTTGCATTCAATTTGTTAAATAAAATTATTCAGAAAAATATAGTTGATATGAAAGTTGTAATTTTAGCCGGTGGTCTTGGCTCAAGAATATCTGAAGAATCTATCATTAAGCCTAAGCCTTTAGTTGAGATAGGATCGATGCCAATTATTTGGCACATTATGAAACTCTACTCTTATCATGGATTAAATGATTTTATTATATGTTGTGGGTACAAAGGTAATTTAATCAAGGATTTTTTTTTTAATTACTCATTATATACCTCTGACGTTACTATCGATGTAAAAAAAAATAAATTATCTGTTCATAAAAAAAAAACTGAACCTTGGAAGATTACTTTATTAAACACAGGAGAGTTCACACCAACAGGTGGAAGAATTAGCAAAGTAAAGAAATATGTCGGAGATTCTTTTTGTTTGACTTATGGCGATGGGCTTTCATCTATCAATATCAAAAATCTCATAGAATTTCATAAAAAAAATAAAAAAATAGCAACAGTTTCTGCTGTTAGGCCCCCAGCCAGGTTTGGTGCTTTAAATATAGTAAATAATTCTGTGACTAATTTTTTAGAAAAGCCAGTTGGAGACAAAGGTAGGATAAATGGGGGTTTTTTTATTTTAAATAAAAAAATTTTTGATTACATTGAAAATGAAAAAGTTATTTGGGAGAAAGAGCCTTTAGAGAATCTTGCAAAAGACAATCAATTAAGCGCTTATAAATTTGATGGTTTTTGGTATGCAATGGACACATTGCGAGACAAAATGTATTTAGAAAATTTGTGGTCTTCAAAAACAGCGCCTTGGAAAGTTTGGAATGAATAGTAATTTTAATGAATGATATAAAAAAAAAAATTTTTGAACTTATCGATAATTATTGTCAAATTAGCTTTAATAAAAAAGATTTTATACCAGGACAAAGTGACATCCCAGTAACCGGCAAAGTAATTGATTCATTAGAGATTAAGAATATAGTAGAAGCATCATTAGATGGATGGCTTACTACAGGTAGATTTAATTCCTTATTTCAAAAACAATTAGCTGAATTTCTCAATATAAAATCTTTAATAACTGTTAATTCAGGATCCTCTGCAAATTTGATAGCTTTTTCTACTTTGACTTCACCAAAATTAAAAGAAAGAGCCATAAAAAAAGGCGATGAAGTTATTACTGTTGCTGCGTCTTTTCCAACAACTGTTAATCCAATAATTCAATTTGGGGCAATTCCAGTATTTATTGACATAAAAGTACCAAATTACAATATTAATGAAAATTTAGTTGAAGAAGCTATCACCGAAAAAACTAAAGCCATCATGATAGCTCATACTTTAGGAAATCCATTTAATCTTAAAAAAATTAAAGAAATTTGTGAAAAATATAATCTTTGGTTAATAGAGGATACTTGTGATGCGCTTGGTTCAAAATTTAATGGGCAATTTGTTGGTACTTTTGGTGATATAGCTACACTAAGTTTTTATCCAGCTCATCATATAACAATGGGAGAGGGTGGTGCTGTTTTCACAAACAATATTAGATTAAGAAGAATTGCAGAATCATTCCGCGATTGGGGGAGAGATTGCTATTGCGAGTCTGGAAAAGATAATACATGCAATAAAAGATTTGAATGGCAACTGGGCGATCTACCTTTTGGTTATGATCATAAATATACTTATTCTCACATGGGTTATAACATGAAAATTACTGATATGCAGGCAGCTTGTGGTGTGGCTCAATTGACTAAATTAAATACTTTTATAAACGCAAGAAAAAATAATTTTAACTTTCTTTACAAAAATTTAAAGAATTTAGAAGATTTTCTAATCTTGCCAGAAGCTGAGTTTAATTCTGAACCTTCTTGGTTTGGATTTCCATTATCAATCAGAGACAATAAAAAATTTACTAGAAATAAATTAATAAATTTTTTAAATGATAGCAAAATAGGAACTAGATTATTATTTTCAGGAAATTTAACTAAACAACCGTATATGAAAAATATGACTTTTAAGGTTCATGAAAGCTTACCAAATACTGACTTTGTAATGGAGAATACTTTTTGGATAGGAATTTATCCAGGACTTACAGAAGATCACTTATCCTATGCTGCCGATAAAATAAAAAATTTTTTTTATAATTAATTTTAATAATATAATGAAAGTTCCAGATTATATTTTGCAATTTTTAATTTCAAAAAAGATTAAGAATGTTTTTTTAATGATTGGTGGTGCAATAAGTTTTATAATTGATGCTTTTTCAAGAAATAAAAAAATTAAATACATATGTGTTGGCCATGAGCAAAGCGCAGCGATGATGGCAGATGCATACGCACGAATTGGTCCTAAATATGGAGCCACGATGGTAACGTCAGGACCTGGTGCGCAAAATTTATTAACAGGAATTGCATGTTCTTGGTTTGATTCTATTCCTTCGATACATATTTGTGGCCAGGTTAACTCATCTGAATTAAGCAATATAAATAATAATACTGACAAGGTTAGGCAAATTGGTTTTCAGGAAACAGACATAGTTTCAATTGTTAAGCCAATTACAAAATTTGCTTATCGAATTAAAAAAGCCAACGAAATAAAATATATTTTAGAAAAATCTTTTTACTTGGCTCATAGCGGAAGACCAGGACCAGTATTAATTGATATTCCAATGAATTTTCAAAAAGAGGATATTAATTTAAAAGAAATAAGATCTTTCAATCCGCCAAGGCAACAGTCTGTTAAAAAAAATAAATTGATTAGAGACATTAATAAATTAAAAGATCTTTTGATTAAATCCAAAAGACCTGTCTTAATATTGGGTGGAGGAGTAAGAGCGTCTAATGCGGTTAATAATTTATATAAATTTTTACACAACTTTAAACTACCAATAGTCACTACATGGAGTGGCATGGACTTAATTGACTATAAAAATATTAATTATATTGGTTGCATAGGTGTATACGGATCAAGAGCAGCAAATTTTACCATTCAGAATGCTGATTTAATCATTAATCTTGGCAGTAGATTAGATACAAGAGTAACAGGAGGTCGCCCATCAACGTTTGCTAGAGGCGCTAAAATTATATCGGTAGATATTGATAAATATGAATTAAATAAAAATAGAGGCTTAAAAATTTATTTAAAAATAAATTATGATTTAAATATTTTTTTAAAATTTTTAAACAATAAATTAAAAAACTTTAAATATTTAGCTGACAAAGACTGGTTAGCAAAAGTTAAAATTTGGAAAGAGAAATATTCAAACTATAATAAAATTTATAACAAACAAAAAAAATTTGTTAATCCCTACTTTTTAATAGACTCATTATCAAAAATATTAAAAAAAAAAGATATTATAGTAGCAGATACAGGGGCTAATTTGACTTGGCTAATGCAAGTTTTTAAAATTAAGAAGGGGCAAAGGCTTTTTTCTGCTTTTGGCAATTCCCCGATGGGTTATGCACTTCCAGCATCAATCGGAGCTTCTTTAGTTAAAAATAAAAAAAAAATAATATGCATAACTGGAGACGGAGGGCTTCAACTTAATATTCAAGAGTTACAAACAGTTGTAGCAAATAAACTGCCTATCAAAATATTTGTTTTTGATAATGAGGGCTACGGAATTATTAAACAATTTCAAGAACTATATCTGCACAAAAGATATGAAGCTACCATAAACAAAAAGGGAGTCACTAATCCTGACTTTAAAAAAATAGCCGCTTCTTATGGCATAAATTATAACAAGGTAGAAAATCATAAAAAGATTAATTTAATTTTAAGAAGAGTAATCAAATCAAATAAAGCAGAATTTGTTCATATCTTGATTAATCCCAATCAAAAAATTATTCCCAAATTAGAGTTTGGAAAACCTATAGAGGAGTTAAGTCCGCAATTAAAAAGATTTGAATTGTTGCAGAATATGATTGTTCCTACAATTAATGCTCCGAGCAAATCGAATGAGATAAATTAATTTTTTAGATTTAAAATTACTAATGAATAAAACCCTTTTAATTATAGGTGGAACAGGTTTTGTGGGTAATTCTATATTAGATTTTTTTAAGAAAAAAAATTTTTTTTCAAAAAAAATCGACAATATAATAGTCACGTACACTAATAAAAAAAAAATAGTAAAAAAAAAAAGAAAGATTAACAGTATAAATGTGAGTTATATTAAATGCAATTTACTAAAAAATTTTAAGCTTCCTAAAGCAAAATATATTATTTATTGTGCGTTACTCAAAAACTTATTAAAAGATTTATTGGCGGTTAAAAATTTTTGTAAATTTTCTGAGAATAATTTTCAAAATAGTAAGATATTATATATTAGTTCCGGAGCAATTTATGGAAAGCAACCAAAGAATATCAAAAAACTAAAAGAAAATTATTTAGAAAGTCATAAAAGACTAGATTTTCTAGATAAAAAAAAGAATTTATATTCATTAATAAAATTAAAAAATGAAAAAAATTTCGAAAAATTATCAAAAAAAAATTTTAAAATAGCAATTGCTAGATGTTTTGCTTTTGTTGGACCGGAGATTCCAAGAAGAAAAAATTTTGTTATTGGTAATTTTATAGAGAGTATAATTAATAAAAAAAATATTATTCTCAAAACTAAATCTAAGGTTATTAGATCTTATATGTATGCTGACGATATGGTTTTTTGTCTGCTAAAAATTATTTCAAACTTAGATAAAAAATATTTAATTTACAACGTTGGGTCGGATAAAGCCATTGATATTAAAGACTTGGCAGTTATTTTATCAAAAAAATATAAATTAAGACTCCAAATGAGAAATTATAATAAAAATTATAATAGAATTGTAGACAATTATGTACCCAATATATCTAAAGTGAAAAAAGAATTAGCTTTAAATTTAAATTTAAACAATTTACAGTCTATCTATAAAACGATACGAATTTTAAATTTGCACAACAAATGTTTATAAGCATTGTAACCCCTACATATAACGAAGAGGATAACATTGAACTTTTATCTTTAAAAATTGCCTCTCAGATGAAAGACATCCAGGACGTTAATTATGAACATATAATTATTGATAATGCTTCTACAGATCGTACACAAAAAATAGTAAAGGGTTTAGCAGAGAAAGATAAAAGAATTAAAGTTATATTTAATCTAAGAAATTTTGGCCAAATTAGATCTCCTTTTTATGGAATGTTGCAAGCAAATGGTGACGCAATAATTCTTTTAGCATCAGACTTTCAGGATCCAATTGAATTAATACCAGAGTTAATTTCAAAATGGAAAATGGGCCATGAGGCTGTAATGTTACAAAGAAGTAAAAGTGAAGAATTTTTTATATTAGAATATGTTAAGATATTTTTTTATAAATTTATAAATAAAATTTCTGAAGTTAATCTTACAAAAAATACTACTGGTTCTGGGATTTATGACAGGAAGATAATAAATCGCATGAAGTCTATTAATGAGCCCTATCCCTATTTTAGAGGGTTAGTAGCAGAATTTGCTGAAAATATTGAGTTAGTAAAATTCGACCAACCATTACGATTTAAGGGAAAATCTAAAAATAATTTTTACTCTTTATATGATTATGGAATGCTTGGATTAATTAAACATTCAAAAATTCCATTAAGAATTATGACAATTTTTGGTTTTGGATGCAGTGTTTTATTTTTATTAATAAGTATTATTTTTTTTATTCTAAAAATTCTATTTTGGGATAGTTTTGTTTTGGGAATGGCACCTATAATCTTAGGGATTTTTGGTTCTGCCGCTGTTCAGATATTTTTGCTTGGTATGATAGGTGAATATGTCGGATTTATTTTAACTCATGTGAGAAATTTACCATTGGTTATAGAAAAAGAACGAATAAATTTTAATTGATTTCTTTTGGTTGCGGGGCTTGGATTTGAACCAAGGACCTTCAGGTTATGAGCCTGACGAGCTACCAGACTGCTCCACCCCGCGATAAATTTATATAATTTATAACACTATATTTTAATTTATCTACTATTCTATAATTATTTTTTTTACCTTAAAGATTCGTTAAGCGACAATATTTAGGCTTTCAATGTATCAAAGTTTAAATTTATTTATTAAGTAATTTTTAATAATTATCGAGTAGAACTCATGACCTTCTGCATTTAAGTGTATATTATCGTGATAAATTTTGTTGAAGTTTTTTTCACGAATTATGTAATCAGTCATATCTAGAAAGTTAGAAAAATTATTTTTTAGAGTATCTTTGTAATAATAAAATTTTTTTTGATTAGAAATTTCTGATATTTCTGGAGAGTATACTAATATAATTTTTTTATTATTTTTTTTCGAGATTCTTGAAAGATCTTCAATATTTATTTTTGTAAAATTTTTATATTTTTCTGAGTTAATTTCTACTTCTAAAGAATCTTTTTCGTATTTCAGGTTATAAATAAATTTTTCGACATATATAAAAATTAATTCTGTTAATGCTGGAAAATGATTTTCAATTTTTTTAGATAAAAAAGGTTGACTATATAAATTGTGAAAATTTCTTTCCAAGTCGCTTCCTGTTAAAATAATAATGATAAATTCCTCATCATTAAATTCTTTATATTGTATTTTATTTTTCATAGAAATTATGCTGTAACCATTAACTGCATAATTTCCACATAGAAATTTTTTTTTATTTACATTTAGTTTTTCACAAATTTTTTCAGAAAATAATTCATTATTAGATACGATAGAACCACCATACGTAACGCTATCACCTATAAATAATATTTTTCTATCATTATTTTTTAGCCAATCATTACTTGATCTCATACCTTTGTTATTGATATAAATTGTATTACTTCTACGATTTATTATTTTTTGATTCGGTTTTAAATCATATCCATTTATTATTGAATTTTGATAAAGAACAATATTTCCTAATCCATATTTTTTGTTAAAAAAAACATCAGCAGCTTTAATGATTGATAGAATAATAATTAGGACTAAAAAAAAAATAATAATTTTTTTTTTATTAAATTTATAAAAAAAATTCTTATAATTCATTATATTTTAATTTTTTATATATTATTTAAAGCTTTTTTTTTAGTAATGTTAAATAAAATTGTAGTATGCTTATCTCTTTGACATATATAATAAAATATATATAAAAGTGGTGCCTGGTGATTATTGCAAAGGAGTAACACCCGATCCCATTCCGAACTCGGCAGTTAAGCCCTTTAGCGCCAATGGTACTTTGTCTTAAGGCACGGAAGAGTAGGTCGTTGCCAGGCTTTTACAATTTTCTTTAAAAAATTTTAATGAAAAATATTATTATTGTTACCGGTGGAGCTGGTTTTATAGGATCAGCCCTTATAGAGGCATTAGTAAAATATTCTACTTATAATATTATTAGTTTAGATAACTATTCTTCAGGCATTAAAAAAAATCATATCCAGAGTCCAAAGGTTAAGTATTTAAAAGGACACACAAGAAATATTGAAGAAATTTTAAGTAGATATGCTAAAAAAATTAGAATTATTTTTCATTTTGGTGAATTTTCAAGAATTTCGCAAAGTTTTGAAAAATTTACTGAATGTTATGAATCTAACGTTGAAGGCACTAATAATGTGTTTAATTTTGCTCTAAAAAATAAATTGAAGATTATTTATTCAGCAACGTCTGCCAGTTTGGGTAATAATGGAAAAGATATGAATTTATCTCCATATACTTTTACTAAAGCAAAAAATTTAGAATTATTAGAAAATTTAAAAAAATGGTTTAATTTTAAAAGCGAAGTTATATATTTTTACAATGTTTATGGACCAAGACAAATTTGCAAAGGTGATATGGCAACAGTAGTTGGAATATTCGAGAATTATTTTATTAAAAAGAAACCATTGCCAGTTGTTAGACCTGGGTCACAGAGAAGAAGATTTACACATATAAAGGACACTATAAACGCTTGTTTACTTGCTTGGAAAAAAAATAGGAATGCTCATTATGCTGTTGTTAGCGCTCAATCTTATAGCATTATACAACTTGCAAAAATGTTTAATTTTAAATTTAAATATATTACAAAAAGACCAGGGGAGCGTTACTCTTCTGCACTACCAACAATGAATTTAAATAATAAAATTATAAGGATGCCTACAAAAATTAAACTTAAAGAGTATATCAAAGATTTTTTAGAAAAAAATCAAAATTAAGTTTTCTTTACAAATGAAATTAATATATAATTAATAAATTATGAAAGTTGTAAGTTCACTCAAGTCTTTAAAAAAAAGAGACATTAATTGTAAAGTTGTAAGAAGAAGAGGAAAACTTTACGTCATTAATAAAAAAAACCCAAAGTTTAAAGCAAGACAAGGTTAATAATTATGGACATCAGTCCTCAAAAAGAAACTTGGTCTAATTTTAAAAAGTTAACAGTTTATGTTTCTATTGCTATAATTCTAGTTTTAGTATCGATGGCTATTTTTTTGTTATAATTTTTTAATTAAATAATTATAATTAATTTTTATATTTATATCTTGAAGTTTAATTATAATTTTCTTTTAGTTAAGTAACTAGATTATGGTCAAATGAAAATCTTACATGTTAGTTATTCTGATATAAAAGGTGGGGCCGCAATAGCATCGAATAGACTTCATAATGGTTTTTTAAAAAAAAAATTTGATTCTTGGTTATTAGTTAATGAAAAAATATCTAATGGTAAAAAAATTATTGGATTAAATAGTTTTTGTGATCTTTTTATTAACTTAATTAAAAAACTATTTATTAAAATTGTTAATAGTATTTTAAGACACAAAATAGGGGAATTTTATTCTCTAAATTATTTTAGATCAAATATACTAAAAAGAATAAACCTTATTAAACCTGACATTGTAAATCTTCATTGGATAAATAATGAAATGATCTCCATTGAAGAAATTGCAGAAATTAGACAACCTTTTTTATGGACTATTGTTGATATGTGGCCATTTTCAGGAGTTGAGCATTACAATCAAAATTGTAATTATTTAAAAAAAAATAAACTTTCTTTTTCCGCTGTCGCAAATAGATATACTTTAAAAAGAAAAAAAATATTTTCTAGATGTAATTTTGAAGTTGTGTCAGTAAGTAATTGGCTCACAAAGGAAGCAAAAAAAAGTTTTTTATTTAAAAATAAAACAATTCATACAATTCCTCCAGGATTAGATTTTAATATATGGAAACCTATAAATAAAATTAAAGCAAGAAGTGATTTGAATTTAAATAAAAAAAAAAAATATATACTATTTAGCTCTGCAAATGGGACCGGCGATTTTAGAAAAGGCTTTGATATATTTTTAAAATCAATTGATTTATTAAAAGTCGATAAAAATTTATTGCATTTAATTGTAATAGGAAAACTTGATCATAAAAATTTAATATCTAATAAAATTAAATGTACTGAAGTTAAAAAAAATTTCTTTTCAAAATCTAGCGAATTAGTAAAATTATATTCAGCCTGTGATTTGCTAGTTGCTCCAAGTATATATGAGACTTTTGGACAGGTTGTACTTGAAGCAGCAAGTTGCAACTTACCCGTTGTAGCCTTTAACAATACCGGAATAGTTGATATTATTAGGCATAAAAAAACTGGTTATTTAGCAAAATTTATTGATATTGAAGATTTTGCCAGAGGCATTGATTGGTGTTTGAATAATTTTAAAAATCAGAGAATAAACTCTAAAATTAGAAGTTACGTTAGAAAGCGATTTGATATTGATTCTATCGTGGAAAAATATGAGAGTGTCTATTCAAAAATTTTAAAGCAAAATGAAAGAAAAATTAAAAACATTTAGAAAGTTTTGGAAAAAGAAAAAAATATTTTTAACCGGCCATACCGGATTCATGGGCAGTTGGTTAATAATATTTTTAGATTTATTAGGAGTAAAAATATTTGGTTACTCAAATAAAAATTACCCTGGAGTTCATCTTTTTAAAATTGCAAAATTAAATAGAATAATTAATAAATCTTTTTATGGAGATATTAGGGATTATTCTAAGCTTAAAAAATCTATAATTAAATCTAAACCAGATTTTTTAATTCATTTTGCAGCACAACCATTGGTAAAAAAATCTTATGAAAATCCAAAAAACACTTATGACGTCAATATTATGGGAACAGTAAATATTTTAAATATATTAAATGAAATAAAAACGATTAAATATGCTCTAATTATTACAACTGATAAAGTATATAAAAATAATAATTTAACTAAATATTTCAAAGAAGATCAAGAGCTTGGTGGCAATGACCCGTATAGCAATTCAAAGGCTTGTGCCGATTCTATAACAAGTCTTTATAATTTTTCATTTTTACAGAAAAGAAATATATCTGTGTCAATCATTAGGGCCGGCAACGTAATTGGTGGAGGAGATATTGCAAAAAATAGAATAATACCAGATTATATTCGTTGTTTAAAAAATAATAAAAAACTTTTTTTAAGATATCCAAAATCTGTTAGACCTTGGCAACATATTATTGAGCCATTATATGGATACTTACTATTACTTCAAAAATTATTTGAAAAAAAAAGAGTAGCAAATAATAATTTATGGAATTTTGGACCAAAAAAAAGCAATCATAAATCGGTAATTGAAGTTATTAATATTTTAAATAATTTTTTTAACAACAAAGTTAAAGTTTTGATTAAAAAAAATAAAAAAAATTTATATGAATCTAAAGTTCTGATGCTAGACTCTAATAAAGCAAAAAAATTTTTGTCCTGGAAAGGAGTTTTGTCTCTAGAAGAGACTTTAAAATTAATATATTTATGGATAAAGCAAGTGTCACTTAAAAATAACGCTTTGCATGTCTGTAGACAGCAAATCTTAGATTATTTAAAAAAAATATAAGATTTTTCATGAATAAAATCGATAATAAATTTTTAAGGTTTTGTTTTTTTTTTATATATTTTTCTTTTCTCTGGGGATTTTATAATCAAGAAGATGCTGCCGGAGGAGGTAAAATTGATTTAGATCATATTTATAATAACATCCAGTTATTTAAGAATAATAATTTTTTTAATATTCCTTGGGATCAATATGATTCCACTTCTTTACCTTTATATTATTTAATAACTAAGTATTTAATTCCTTTTAATGATATTTTTGTATTTAAATTATTCACATTTTTTTTAAGTCTTTGCTCAATATTTTTTTTCTATAAAATTTTAAAAATTAAATTTGGTTCTAATAATGGCATTTTATTAGCTTCCAGTATTCCATTATTAAGTCCTTATTTTAGAACATCTGCATTCTGGGGGATTGAAGAAAACATAGCATATTTTTTTTTTTTATTATCGAGTTTTTTTTTTTTTAAAAATATCAAAGATCCTAGATATTCGCTAATTGCAATAATTGCTGTTTGCCTAACTTTTTATGCAAGACAAAATTATGCATTTTTAGTTATAATATTTTTTTTTTATTTTTTTAATTTTAAAAAATTTTTTTCAATTAATAATTTCAGTATTATATGTTTGTTTGGATTATTTTTATTGCCCTCTTTATATTTTTTTTATGAATGGGGAGGCTTAGTAAATAATAAGAATATTAGCTCCAGTAGAATTGATTTTCAATTATTTAATATTCCAATTATTCTATCTATTTTTTTTTTTTATTACATACCTATTATTTTTTTAAATATTAAAACTTACTACAAAAAATTTTTTTCTATAAAAAAAATAATTCTCTTTTTTATTGTGTTTTCAGTTTATTATATTTTATTCAAAATAGATGTGAGGTTATTATTTACTAAAAATTTAGGCTCTGGCCTTATATATAAATTATTTTTTAACTTTGGTTTTTTTAATAATTATCCAGATATTGCTTTAATACTTTTTTTGCTTATATCTTTTTTAGGACTCATATTTTCAATATATTTCAGTATAAATAATTATAATTATTTTATTTTTTTTGTAATAAGCTTATTCATTTTTTCTTTTGCGGATATTATTTTTCAGGAATATTTTGATCCTCTAATATATTTTTTTATTTTTATATTTGGAAATCTTTTTAAAAAGAAAGATTTGAAGTATATTTGTAGAAATTATTTTGTTTTTTATTTTATATTATTATTATCAAGTCTGATTTATAGAAACTATATATCTATAATCTGAATAAATTAAGTTTTGGCTTTTTTTTATGAATTTTTATTTAGTTTATTAATTGATATTATACCGATAATATTTCCAAATAATCTTTTTAAAGAATTCAAATCTCCAGTAATAGCATTTTTAATTGTCAAAATAGCTCTTGCTAAAGCAGTTAAAAAAAATAAACTTTTACTCAGATTGTGCTTTTTTACAATGTAATATCTATTTTTTATTTCTTTTTTTCCAAATTCAAATCCTGGACGTGCTACTGTTTGATCGTGAGTATACTTAGCTTGACTGCAAACCATTAAATTCCCCCTTTTTTTTAGTTCTAAACTGAAATCCAAATCTTCTAAATAGCCGTAGACCCCCAAGTTATCGTCAAATCTAATATTTTTTACTGCACTAGATTTATAGATAACAGCTCTAGTTGGTAGCCATTGCACTATCGTATCTTTATCAAAGTTAATAAATTTAGATTGCCACCCGGATTTTGTAAGACCGCCTTTTTCAGAGCTGTAGATTCCTAATTTGTTTAAAATAACATTTTTTTTAATTTTTTCAAAAAAATTTTCTTTATAATCATATATTTGATTAAATGCCACACCGACAAATTCTTCATTATTTTTTAAGAATTTTTGCATGTTGTAAAAAGCGTCTGAGTAAAAAATATTATCGTCATCTAAAAACATTATATATTCTTCATTTTTTATAAAATTGAATCCAATATTTCTTTGAATACACGTTGACGGTTCTGAATCAATAATTTTAATATTAAAATTATAACTTTTAATTTTTTCTTTAATTATTTTTTTTATTTGTAAGTTGGAAGAGTCTACAATAATTACTTCTTTAAAAAAAAAGATATTAGTTGCTAAAAAATTTATTGTTTTAATTAATTCGTTAGGTCTGTCTTTTGTAGGTATTATAATAATCATTAAGTCCTTAAAAAATAAATGATACTTAATTTCCTATTTCTAGGTAAATATTAAATATTATTTTGTGCATTGAAAAGCTACTTCAATAAAATCTTTATCAATAAATCTATGTAGTTCTTCTACCTCTGAAAAAACTTCAATGCCAGAATCTCCGAATTGACATTTTCTAACACTTTTAAATCCTGCTTCGAAAAGATATTTTTGCATTGATTTTTCGTCATACATCCATTTGTGCAAAGAATTGCCAAACAAATTTCTTAGTTTTTGCATAAATGTTTTTGTATTATTTTTTTGTCCCATTCCAATTGTTTCTAAAAATAAATCAGCATTTTCATTTCTGATATAGTGTTCAGCTCTTATTTTTAAATTTGGAACAATTAATCTAAAACACCCATTAGGTTTTAGCATAGTATAGATATTGTTTAGCGCACTCTTCATACCCTCAAGTGGCATATGCTCTAACGTATGTGAACAGAATATATTTTCAGCTTCATTTGCTTTACATAAAACAGATGTGGAGATGTCACCATAATTTACTTCTTTGGGGTATCTATTAGAATTAATTTTTAGAATTTTCCCTATAATGGGAATTTTTTCAAATAGTGCAACATATGAAACATCATAATTTTTCCAACTTTTTCCTATTTTAAATTCGCAGCCTATATGAATGTTCATTATTTTTTTATATATTTGATTAAGACTTGAGAGCCTTCTTTGCTAAAAGCTAAATAATCATATTCTTTTTCATTAAAATTTTCAATTAGAGCCTTATATTCATTTTCTTCCCATCCAATGCAATTATACAGCTCATCAAATAAAATTATAGCTCCATCGTTTAAAAATGGTTTAATAATTTTAAGTATAAAGTTTGAAGTATCGTAAGTGTCTACATCTATGTGAACAAAGTTAATATTTTCTGATCTTTTTAAAAAAATAGGCAAAGTATCTTGTATCCATCCTTTAATAGGTGATACATTTTTATTTAAACTCGGGATTTTACCTTTTAAATTAAAAGTACCTTTAGTAGCCTGGGTTCCTTTCCAGTCTTCTTTGAGACCTTCAAAAGAATCGAATCCATATATAATTTTATCTTTTATTAACTTAGATAAAAAATTAATAGATTTTCCTTTATGAACGCCAAATTCTAAATATAAACCTTCTTCTTTTATTTCTATAGCTTTTAAGATTGCATATACTTTTATTTTATCATTTTTTAAAAAAATTGATTTTGAAAAATATTTTTTAAAATGATTGTATGATTTATCTAAATTTTCTTTTTGATATTTTTCAAACGGCGATTCTTTAAAAAAATTAAAATCTCTAAATACTCCTATTGTATAACTTCTTATATTTTGTAGAAAAAAAATAACTAAATTTCTTAAAATCGAGTACATATTATTTAATATAAAATTCCAAATTATTTATGTTTGTTGTATAATGTATCAATTTTTGTTTTTATATTAAAAAAATATTTATCATATAAATAATCATTTTTTTCTAAATATTTTTTATTAATTAAATAATTAGTTATTTGTATTGAAACAATCAAATTACCATACTCGTTTAAGTGGCCGTCATTTTTAAAAGTTAATTTTTTATCATTATGTGTGAGTTTTAAAATATCAATATCTCTATTTTGGTTGTAGTCAAAATAAAAATCAAATACTTCAGAATCTTCATTTCTAGGAAGTACTATAATTGAAATAAATGATTGTTTGTTTTAGCTTGTAAGCTCCAAATTTTTAATAATTTATTAAAAATTAATTTTTTTTCTGGATTAATTTTATTAGAAATTTTTGTGTTATCAATATTTTTATTATTATAAACCATAAATTCTGATTTATAATTTTTGTTTAAGTTTTTTTTATATAAATATTGCATGTTATTAAAAGAATGATTTAAAAAATTTGGAAGATTAAACTTTCCTAAATAAAATTTTAAAAGATTCGGTTGTCGACGAATTTCCAATATATTATTTAATAACTTTTCATGATTATAAAGTTCTAAGTCAAGATCATCAATATCATTTGCACAAAACACATAAAATACATGTTTGATATCATTTTTAATATAGTCTCTATACCTTTGAAATGATTGTTCAACTCCAAATGAATCAAGACCATAATTAATTACATTGTAATTTTTTTTTGTTAAATTATCTAAAATTTTAGTAAATGAAAAAACTTCCTCAACTAATCTCGCCTCTACAAAACTATCACCAAAAAATGCCAATTGATTTTTTTTCTGCTTTGTATTTAATTGATCTGAATTTTTGATGTGATCAATGTCATAATAATTAAAAAATTTATAACTTAAATCGGGATGAAAACTTTTAATATAAGTTGCTTTTTTTCTGGTTATTATTGTATTTCGATTTTTTTCATAACCAGTATTAGATGTGTAATTATAAGATGTAAAATAAGTTAAAATTATTTCAATCAGAATTATTGAAATTACTAACGATATTATAACAACAGATACTTTACTCCTTATTATAGGCAATAGCATTTCTTGATTTATTTTAATGTGAGTATTACAAAAAAATTGTATATTTAAAGATTACTAATTTAATTTATATGTTTCATGAATGTTATTAAAATTACAAAAAAAAACAACATTGCTTTTGGAATACTATTTTTTGTTTTTTTTCTTATTATTGGTCTTTACCCTTTGGTATCAAGTGAACCTATTAGAATTTGGTCAATTATTGTATCTTTAGTATTTTTAACCGTAACTATTATTAAACCTAATTTATTTACATTTCTAAATAAATTATGGATTAAATTTGGAATTTTACTTGGAAAAATA
>Ga0315909_10000630_pt1 | contig 47397 bp, 57 predicted proteins | sample LakEriMetagenome_11_FD_203527 | JGI IMG/M metagenome (GOLD analysis project Ga0315909, IMG submission 203527) | Freshwater fungal communities from buoy surface, Lake Erie, Ohio, United States - Buoy 2 MA125 | ecosystem: Environmental > Aquatic > Freshwater > Lake | place: USA: Lake Erie, Ohio... | reverse complement strand
TACCTCTTTCATGGAATCCTGGTGATGTTAGAAGACGTAACTTACCCATAAGGATATGTCCGTCCCACCATATATCATTAATGATGTGAGACACACGGTCAAGGTCAATTAATGATGATTCAGGGTGATTTAATTCTGAAAGAGATGTTCCTTTTTCAATCATCTTTTTATAATTGTCAGATTCACGTTTTAAGATTCTTTCAGGGTACACTCTACCATTACGGTTTGGTGTGTTGTATTTTTGAAGTACGGCATAGAATTCAAAAGGTTTTGAATAATCCAAGAAATTCTTGTGATTTTCTTCAAGCATCTTTTTGTTAAATTCATGAGATGGTGACACATATCCTGCATCCATTTCAATCAATATTCCTTTACCTGTGTCGGTAGGTCCTAATATTTTCATACGTATGTTTTAGTAATAAATATTAAGATGTTTCTTCTTTGCTCTTTTTAGATAGTGTAAAATCAAAATACTCGTTCTTTTTAAAGTTTTCAATATAAATTTCTTTGGCAATTCTTTTTAATTTATCTTTAAGAATTGTATCTTTGAAATCCACTTCTTGTGATAAGAATAAGGTAATTTCCAAATTCATAAAACTTTTCTTACCATAAACAATTCCGCTAGTCCTTAAATCCAAATCAACAATATAATTGTCTTTAAAAAATGTGGGGTCTAATATTTCAAATATTGTGTGTTTTATCTGTCTACTAAAATTTGATACTATTCTTTCCCAATTGTCGTAACTTTGTTTTGGCGAAACCCAACTTTGTAGATTAAGATAAACTGATTTAAAGTTTTTGGAATCAACTGTTCCATAACTCACTTTTGAATTGTTGAATCCTACAATTCGTGATGTTTTTCCTTTTTTCATTAATAATCATGTGTATAAATTGTTTATTGTTTGAAAAAAAATAATCTAATTTTATTCTATTGTCAAATTTTCACCAATTTTGTATTATTTACTATAATATGTTAAAAGTAAAAATAGACGAAAAGACTCCATTGGAAAAAGCCTTGAAACAATTAAAAGGAAAGGTAATTAAAACCAAGCAAAATGAAAAGTTGAGAGAAAGACTTCAGTATGAAAAACCATCTGTTACACGTAGAGCTCAGAAATTAAAAGCTCAATACGTTGAATCTCAAAAACCTAAAGATTAATTAATGTTATTATACAAATTGTATAATCTTACATAATTGATTTTAGAAAACTCTTCACCTTTAATTTGGTTAATAGTTTCCTGCAATTTTTTTGTTGTGATATCATCCATAGATTCATTAATACCACTTAAAGAGTGAATTGTTTTTACTTTTAAATCTTCAAACTCTTTTGATAATTCCACATCTTCAGTCATTAATACTTTAGATAAATCTCTTTTAGAATCTTCATCTAAATTTTCAATATAAGAACTTATTTCTCTATTGGCAATATTCATCAAAGTTTCTATTGGTAATTGTATTGTAGTTTTAACTTCAGTACTTTCACTTAAAGTTTTTATCAAATTTTTTCTGCTTTCAATATTCTCCATAATCTTATCAGGAGTATTGTAAATCAAATTATCAATATCTTTATAGTTGTTTTCACTTACAACATCTTTAACCCAATATTCAATTTTTTGAGTTTTTAATTTTGGAATAATTTTTTCAACTTGTCTTAAAGATTCGTTGATGTAAGCTTCAGATAATGTCTTATCATAACCTTTTTTCTTGGACAATTCAGTGTAGATGTAAAACATTGTACTGGCATTTTTATTCTCCAACACCAAACTTTTAAAGTTTTTTAACTCTATTTTTGTTGTTTCATTCACATAAGAATTAATCATTAATCCTTCTATCTTGCTAAGTAATTGTCCAAATTTCATATTAATAAATATATCAATCTAATAGTTTTCCTAATTGTTCTTCAATAAGTCCTAATGAACGTTTTCCTCGTTCTAAATCAACCTCATCAACACCATACAAATTATCACGCTCTAAAATGATGTTCATATTCTTTTTAACTGATTCGGGTGTAACCGCAGTTTCACCTCCTGCCGGTGGTACTTCACCTCCTGCTGGTGGTTCTCCACCTAAGTCAGCACCAAATCCACCCATATCACCTCCTTCTGCAGGTGGTGTTTCTGTGGTTCCTGTTGGTGCTCCATTATTACCATACAACTTGTCAACATTGTCAAACAATCCTGTTCTTGTTATTACGTTAGGTGTATTAGCAATTTCAGTAGCAACTGCTTTCTCAACTCTTTGTTGTTGTAAGTCAAGTTTAATATCCTCATCAGAGAATCCAAGAATATGTTTCTTAGCCCAAGTTTGAGATGTTGGAGCAATACCTTCAATAGGTGCAACAGCGTCTTTGTATAACAACATTTTTTCTTTCCAAACATCTATTGTTAACAAGTCCGCTTGTTTAGATGGGTTAGTCAAACTTAATTGGAATGAATTTAATTCATCTTCAAATCCTAATAAGAATAGGTGAATGATTGCAATTTTGTTAAGTTCGGCAACCATAGATTTTTGAATTCTATTGATTGTACGAGCAAAACGAATATCCTGTAATGATAAGTTTCTACCATCACCAACAACTTCTTCAAAACCTAAGAACGCTTTTGGTATTCTTAATGCTGTTAAAAGTTTCTTTTGGATGTATTCAATATCGGCAATTTCTGATAAGTTTGTAGCCCCTGGTAAAGTTTCAATTGGGTTTGGAGCTGCCGGGTCTCTTACAGGTATAAAGAAATCTTGGTCAACAGCCATTTGGTTAAACCTCATATCTACGTTTCCTGTTTGTGGGTCAGTGATTTGGTCTTTCTTAAATTGTTGTGCAAATCTTTGTACGTATGGTTGAATATCAGCATCATCCATGTTACCAACAAACACTTTAAATACACGTCTTTCAGGTGCTCTTGATGTTCTATAAACCAACATCGCATCTTCAGCAAGAATTAATTGTTTCCAAATACGTCTTGCTTTTTCTAACATTGCGGTACCATAAGGAAGTTTTCTGTCATCACCCAATAATCTAAAGTGAGCCATTTCCCATGTGTTAAATTCCAAATTTTTGTTCTTCCAAGTAAATGTTAAACTTTTAGCATCACTATTAGAAGCTACCGCACCACCCATACCAGATGTTGCTCTACCTTTCATACCAACTTCAATACGTTCAATTTCAATGTTTGGTAGTTGTAAACAACCAACTATACCTTTTTCAGGGTCCAACTTTAAGAAAACAAAGTTATCACCATATTTTGCGGTGTTACGTGTCCACATTGGTAAGTTTGTATTAATATCCAATGCGTTATTAAATAAATCTCCTAATACAGCCTTAATTCTTGGTGAATCAGAGTATATTTGTAACATGTATCCATTTTCATCAACCGTTGTAGATTCTTCGGCATATGTATCCAAAGCCGCAGAAATTTCAGGAGTATACTCCATTGACTCATAATCGTAGTATGATGCCAATCTTGTTGGTTGATAATAAATTGCTTGAGAATATAAATTATTTTCAATTTTAGCCCATTGACTTGAAATATAATAAGTTTGACGAGCTTGTAATTTTTCTTTTTCGTATTCGGCTTTATCCGTAGTTCTTAATAATTCTTTCTTATCAAACTTATAAGTGGGAATATCTTGACCCAAAAGGGAATTTGGTCCAAGTTGTTGGGACAATCTTTGCCATATCGTCAGGTTCTTTTCTTCCATAGTTAAAATTTAAATCAATACTAATATATATCAACGCTTCATTCCGCCGAATAACCATAAATAGTCTTGATAATCCTTTTGTGTTGGTTGATTCTGATATGCAATGTTTGACTTATGATTTGTATTTGGCATTGCAGGATTAAAGTATTGTTCTTTTGGTGGGTCATAAGAAGTAACCTGCCAAGACTCCAACATAGTTTTTGCTTGTTCTGTAACCTTAGTAAGTTGTGAAAATGATGAATCTGACACATATACAGCCATAGCCAAAGACATGATTAAATCATCATGTTGTCCTTTCATGTGGTCAGGTCTTCCATTAATATAAACAAACGTATTCATTTCATTCAACAATCTTGATGAATGAACTTTTAATCCGTGTCTTAAACTTTCTTCAAGAGCGGCAATAATTTGAACCCTTTTGTTGTTAAAGTTAATACCAGGTATTTTATCAGCAGCCTTTGGGTCAAATTTCCATCTGTTACCAAAATCAACACCATCAACATATAAATCTTTATATCCTAATTCTTGGAGTTTTCTTGCGGTTGCAACCCCCATACCACCCGTGATATCAATTACTATAAAACAGTTGTACATATTACCCCATTTGTAAGCAATTTCCGCCAATACATCAGGAGGAAGTTTTCCAACATATTCGGCAACTTGTTCCCTTTCATCAAAATCATAAATTTGGAATGTTGAGTAATCTTCTGAGTCTCCACGAGATACGTCAACACCCATAATATATCTATGATTAAGTTCAGGTTCTTTCCAAATCCAAAGTCCACCACCCATCATTTTATTCATGGGTTCTTTAATCATATTATCTGTAATATTTTTAATTAAATTAGCATCAAATACGTTATCACCCGAACCCAAGAAATTACATTCTAATTCCTGAGAAACTTTACGTTTATCGTATTTAAGTTTCTTTACCATCGCCTCAAACCAAGATGAACATGGTTTGTATCCCAATTCAAAATAAGCCTTTAACTCATCATAGTTTCTTTCGTAAGGGTCACGACCTGAAAAATCAATAATCCTATCTGAAGTATATTCTTCACGGTTTAATAAAAAATGAATAATCTCATCTGTCTTAACCAAATACAAATCTTTAGTATAACGAGGGTCACGATACCAAAACATTTCGGTAATCTTGAAATCATTCATTCCACGATTGGCTTGTTCGTAAATTTCATAGTAAATTGGGTCGTATCCGTTTGGTGTTGATACAACAACAACTTTACCACCCGTAGACAACGAAGCCATACAAGCCGCCCAGAAATCACCATCTGCTTCAATATACGCAGCTTCGTCAAATATCAACATAGTTGGGGTATAACCACGAAGTGCATCTTTAGATGTTGCAACCGCTTTGACTTCACAACCATTAGATAATTTAAAGTGTCTTGCGGCGTTTTTATCAGGTGAAAAACTTACACCAACCCACGAAGGCCATTGTTCTGTGAATCCACGGATTTTGTTTGCCATTTCCACGGCAGTATCCAATTTGTTTGCAATAATCAAAACCTTTTCAGGTCTTTGTTTTGATGCAAATACAAGTCTTTTACTTGCCCAAGCGGCAGTTACCGTAGACACACCTGCCTGACGGTATTTTAATGCAATGTTTTCGTTGAAGTTTTCATAATCCTCAACCAAATTAACTTGGTCAGGAAATAACTCTAATGGGACGTATCTTGACTGAGTGTTATCATAAGTCTGAAGATACGTCTTAAGAGCGTATGGTGTGTTTTTAATACACCTTGAATATTCTAATAGTAATTGTTCTCTGGTTAAACCCATATAAAAGGTTAGTGTTAGGACCTGTCAATACCTAAACTACCTAAGAAATCATCTAAATCACTCAAATCATCATCGTCAGGACCCATAGTGTCACCATCTTCATCAGTATCATAGTCTTCGTCATCATCACTATGTTCCTCATTCAAATGTTCCACAATTTCCTTAACCATTCTGTCTAAGATTGATGTTGCTTTTGCATCACCCCTTAAAATCATTTTCGCTAATTTGAAAAATTCATCAGCAGATAATGCTGAAAATCTTGCAAAAAGGTAGTTTTGTATGAATTTTTTATCTTCATCAAATAACTGTTCAGGATATGCTGCCAAGAATTTTTCCCATAATATTGGACCGATTCTTAAATCCCAAATTTCACTTGATAAGCTGTCAGTTGATGCCATGACCATTTCGGCTTGTTTTGGGTCATCAGGAAGACCTTGTGTTCCCAAGATTTCCATAGTACCTTTAATTAATTCGTGAATTAATATAGGGAAAAATACACCCGTCGCTTTAACTGTTGGGGGGTCAGTTTGAATATCAACCTCTTCCTTACCACCAACACCACCTTGACTCATCATCATGTCCATCATCTCATCAGGTAATACCCAATACAATAAATCATTTACAGACATAACAACACCGTACAAATTCAATAAGTCGGGGTCAACTCTATCTAATTCATCTCTAACTAATTCAAACATGTAATGTCCTTTTTTAGACGAACCTTGAATTAATGCATTAATAAATCTTCTTTTCGCCTTTTCAATATCAAATCTTTCAAATGCTGAAATAAAATCTTCAAGGTCTTCTTCTTTTTCTTGGAAATTCTGTTCAACTTCCTCGTCTTCAGGTTCTTCACCTTGTTTTTGAAAACCAGTCATATCAATTTGTCCTGGCATTACAAGTTCTGCAACATAATTAATTTGGTCAGGTCTTACACCCATTTCTTTTCTAACCAAATCAATTGCCAAATTTTCAAGATATTCTTTATGAGCCATTTGTTTTTGTAACAATTGCATGGCCATACTCATCATAGTTCTTTGTAATTGTTGTAAAGGATTTCCTCTTGAAATATCAGCACCTGCATTTGGAACATAACGTCTAACTTTAGCAACAACATCTTTAAATCTTTTAGACGCTACTAACTCTTCAAACGTTTCAGGTATATTACCTTGTTCTATATTTGGAAATGCAGGATTCGCAGATAACGGAGTTCCTCTTGAAAGAATTGTTCTTTCAATATCAGGTGACATTCTTTCAGGGGTATCTCCATAATCAATTGGAGCCTCTCTAACAATTATTTTCTTTTTCATTATTGGTTTTTAAAATCAATTTTTAATTGGTCAAATTCTAAATAATCAGGAATCTTAACAGTACCCATTTTTGGAGCTTCTGTAGATGCTTTTGGTTTTGGTTGGTGCTTTGGATTTTTGAACGGGTCAGAAGTTTTAGGTTTTTCTTTAGTACCTGGTTTAACTACTGGAGGTGCTGTTTTAGTACCTTGCTCATCAATTTTTTCTGCTTTTGGTTTTGGTTGGTGTTTTGGATTTTTAAAAGGGTCCATTTTACCAGGTTTTTCTTTTTCTTTAGTACCAGGTTTTACTCTTGTCGGTGCTGTTTTTGTACCTTGCTCCATAGTTTCTTTTTTAGAAACATATGTATTTTTATTTGATTTGTCCATTTTTGTTTCATCAACAAAACCAATCATACTATTTTTAAATGGACGAGTAATAATACCTTGTTCACTTAAAGTGTTTATTAATTCACTTTTAGTCATTTTTGGTGAAATATGTTTTTCAACCATTTTAGCCAAAGCGGCTTCCATTATAGGTAAATAAGGATTTTTTCCTTCTTTTAATTGTTTTTTAATTTCTCTTACACATCTTTCCCACTTTCTTGATTTTTTTGGACCAACTTGTGAATGACAAATAGCGAAAGCTTTTGAACTGTTTTTTTCTTCCATCATACCCATACCATCATTTCCACCACCAAATCCATCATCACTAGATGGACCATCATCATTTCCTACACTATTGCCAGCGTAAGGGTCAAAACCACTTTCTTTTTCAGCGGAATCGTCTAAATCGGCATCTTCACCCATTTCTGTCATAGTCACATTAATCCCTTTATCATTTAAATCTTTTGCGATTTGCGATGCATTTGGGTTTTTACTACTGACCATAGTTGTTGCCTTTACTTGTTCACCAACCATCATTTTATGTAGTTGATTAATTTGACCTTCATTCATTGTTGATAACAATTTATGGCTCAGTCCACGTTCCATTAGTTGTTTAATTTTATTATTTTTCATATACAACGTCTTTTTCAATTTCTAAAATGATGTCTCTTTCGTACAATTTATCTTTTACTTTCTGTTCTGAATCTCCGAAACGAAAAACAAGACGAGTCTCATTTTCACAACTTTCATCTTTCTCCCAGGCTAACGCAATTACATCTTCCATTGCGTCTGTGACTCCCATAAAATCAGAGTCCTGTATAAGTTCAAGTTGGACCACCGTATTTTTCAGTAGTCCAACTTTATTTATATATTTTAATTCAGGTGGTTGTGGGTAACCATGTGCTGGTCTTGAATCCCAATTCTCACCCCAAACGTCTAATTCATCACTAAAGATAAACTCATACATGTTATCTCCTCTATAATTTGGACCAAGTCCATTAATATAGATTAAATGACTCATAAAACTTCACCTTTTGGTGTTACTCTAATTTGTTCTCCGTTGTGTTCAAATACTAAATTACTTTTGTTTGTTTTCCCAACGAATTTAAAATTATTATTTTCTTTCAAGATAAATTCAGAAGCCAATTCTTGTTCGTAACTTTCTGACAATTTTTTAACTTGACTCATTATGTTTGTTTTTTGTTCTTTTGATTCAACAAGTTTTTTACTCTTTGTTTTTTGTTCATTTTCATTTACAACAAAATACGAAGATAAAACTTTATCAACTTTAGATTCACTGAAAATTTCGTCCATTATTGAAGAAATTTTTGAGTGTACCTTATCTTCTTCAGACATTTCACTACTCATTCTTTTAGTTCTAACTTTCATTGGACCGAATTTTTCTTTGTATGCGTTGAACATTCTTTCACCCTCAGGTCCTTTTTGAAACATCGCATTATTACTATGTTTTTTCATCATTGGTTCAAATTCATCAAACTCTTCTTCATCAAAATCAAAGTCAAAATCACCTGTATATGGTCTATCATTTTCATCGTACCATTCGTCATTCTTAAATGAACCATACATACCTTCTCCCATTTCACCATCCATTTCAACATCGGTATCCATATCTAAATCCATTTCATCATCACCCGCATCTGCATCCATATCATAATCACCACCTTCAGAACCCATGTCATCCATTTCATAATCAGCCTCAACATCTTCAAATTTGTTCATAACATCTTCTTTGTCTTCCTCATCAAGTTTGGTTAAATCCAATGCTGACAAAATTGAATTGATAACATACTTAATATCTTCAGATGTCATACCAATAGAATCGTTCATTAATCTGATTTTTTGTCCTAACTTACCTGTAAGTTTTTGAACAACTCTAAATGTAACTTCTTCGTCAGGTTCTGATGTTTCAGAATCCATGTCCATTTCCATATCACCATCAGGTGTATCTAATTCCATGTCCATATCCATTTCTTCACCACCTTCAGGTGCGTCAAGTCCTGCGTCATCCAAAGGAGCATCCATAGAACCTTCTTCAGGTGCTGGAGCTGGCGGTGGAAGTTCTGCAACTGGTTCAGGAGCAGGTGCCGGAGCCGGGGCTTTAGGAGTTTTTAATGTAAACTTTTTTTGTTCACCGATGTTATACATAGACACCTCTTCTTCATTTTCAGTAAGTCTATTAACTTCACCAGCCATTAAGTTTAATCTTTTTAATGCTTGAGAATATGAACCATAGTATTTTCTATTTTTCATAGGCTCAATGTATTCCAAAGATTCATTAACCATTTTCTTAATGATATAACCTTGTTTTTCTTTTACGATTTCATAGTTAGTACCATCAGCTAATTGTTTAGCAAATTCCACTCTTGAAGTTTCATTGATTCTTGAAGGAATATTTTCTTGATATCTAGCGATTTCAAGGATTCTTTTGATTTTTTCATCTCCTTGTAATTTTTCGCTTCCGATAGGTTTTAAGTCAGCCATTTTTATATTTTTTGTTTTTTAGTTTAAGAGTTTAGTCCATTAAATCCACCAAGGGCAACTGAGTCTACTTGAACTACAGACCTTCCTTGTGCGTTTGAATATATTGCGTGTGGTAATGCTTGTGTATATGTGTTACCTGAACATGTAATACAATCTTCATATACTATAGTTCCACTTTGTGTATTTGTTGTTCCACCTGTTAACGCAAAACCACTAGGTGTGATTGTTGGTGTTATACTTGGTGTTGGTGTTATTGTTGATGTAACCGTAGGGGTTACAGTTCTTGTTGGGGTAATACTTGGTGTTGGAGTAACAGTTGGTGTTCTTGTTAATGTTGGTGTTACTGTTGGTGTAGCACTTGGTGATATAGTAATACTTGGGGTAATACTTGGGGTAATACTTGGTGTTGGTGTTAACGTTCTAGTTGGTGTTAACGTTGGAGTAATACTTGGAGTAATACTTGGTGTTGGTGTTAACGTTCTAGTTGGAGTGACAGTTGGAGTAACAGTTCTAGTTGGAGTAACAGTTGGTGTTCTTGTTACTGTTGGTGTTATAGTTGATGTTGGAGTAACAGTTGGTGTTCTCGTTACTGTTGGTGTTACCGTACTTGTTGGTGTAGGAGTTGGTGTTACAGGTGTTCTTGTAGGAGTTGGTGTTACGGTCTGTGTTGGAGTTGGCGTTGGTGTAGGATTTGCCGATAAACAAGTTGCACAATCATTATAATCAACAGATTGTGTTAAAACTTTATCAATACCTGTTGCTGGCTCTGCGTTATCTATTATATCATAACATCCTGGTGTGGATGCTCCTGTGAATGTTAAATAGTAATTACCATTAACTGCAGGTAATGATGCACTATCAAAATCAACGAGTATTGATGCTCCGCCACCACAAGGACCTATTAAATATGTTACTAATGCCATAATTTTACTATATAAATATAGCAATAATGGTAAATTGTTAAATTATTCTACGTCAGTATTTTCAACAGATAAATTTTTATCTATTAATTTGTTTTTAAAATCAAATAATTTTTGAATATAACCATTTCTACGAAGAAATTTAAACACTAAATTTTCGTATGAAAACTCCCCATCTTTTTCCAAACCCGAACTACGGAATTTCTTTAATCTGTCTTTGAAGGTATCTAAACGTTTAACCGATTTGTCATAATCTTCACCTTCAGCATCTTCAATAATACTATCAATTTGACTCATCATTGAATTTGTTTTTGACAATAACATTTCTTTGTCAATTTTAACATTTTCTTTTTCAGGATTATGAACCCATGTATCAAACATTACTGAATACACACCACTTGAAAAATGTGATTCGTCAATATCTTCAGCGTATAATTCCACATCAAAACCTTTTACGGTAATATTGTGGGTAGTATTAAATAAAGTTTTTTTAAGTGTAAATAACTCTTTATACATTTCAACATCTTCAGGGTCAAACTGTGTAAAATCAACGTAAAGGTGTAAATCAATATCAGAAAATTTTGACCAATTAAAATTGGCTAGTGAACCAGTAAATCTAACATCATCAACAAATAAATCATCACCCAAGTAATCCATGAATTCCCCGGCAATCATTAACAATGCTTTTCTAATTTGTGGTTTTAACTTTGGTTCATCACTTTCAACATCATCCCATATTTCAGGGTTTAATGTTTCTTGTGTTCCAAAAGAAGATAATATTTCTGAGTATTTATCCATCCTATATAAATACTCAACTTTTTATTTAAGGTAATTTTTTGTATTTGTATACTTTTGAAATTTTGGAATTGAAGTATTTTCCTTGTGATTCTGACAATCTGAATTCAGCATATACATTGTGTGGTACTTCTTCATACTCATAACGTGTACCATTTTTAAATTCGGCAATCATAGTTTTGTCTGCCGTATCATATTCGGTTCTAACAATGTTAGACGAATTAATTTCATTAAGAATTTTTGTACCTTTAATTTCTTGTCTTCCTACTGCCATAATAGTATAAATATTAAAAGACCCCTGATTTTAGTCAAGGGTCTTTTTATTAGGGTTTCATTTTTTGTAGTTGGTCTCGTAGTTCAATTGCCTTTTCAAAGTTTTGTGATTTAATACACTCCTTCAACTCATCTTCAATCTTTTTAATTTCTTCTTGGTCTTTTTCAAAAGTTTTGATTTTATCACGAAGATAAATTGCCAATTGGAAATCTTCTTTTTCAACTGCTTTGTCAAGTTGTTGTTTTAATGATTCCAAAGAATTTTTATTTTTTCTTGGTGCACCCATAGTACCCGTAGTTACAATGTAAGTAATTCTACCATCAGGGGATGAAAAAGTTTCTTTTTCCCATTCCATACCATTTTCACTTCCTGTTTCAGTTTTATGTTCCATAGAAGAACTGTTAAAGTTAGGGTTGTAATCACCAAACATCTCATTGATTTCGTCCATCATTTGTTTTAGAGATTTTCTGTTGTTGTTTCCAAATAAGTCAAACATATTTTTTTATTTTAAATTTTTTATGTATCTTTGTGAAACATAAATACAAAATTGTGCCAAATCAATAACACTGACATTTTGTCATATTATACTGACATATAGTCATAGTTGTTATTTAAAATAAAAATGGTATATTTGTGGTAAGATAAAAGACTATGATTGAATCAATGGATAACACAGAAGGTAAGTCAACACCTAAAAAGAAATCAGGAGGAACTCCTGTATTGGACAATTTCAGTAAGGACTTAATCAAAATGGCTCAAGAGGGTAAATTGGACCCTGTTATTGGTCGTGAGATGGAAATTAACCGAATTGCTCAAATCCTTTCTCGTAGAAAGAAAAACAACCCAATTATCATTGGTGAACCTGGTTGTGGTAAAACCGCAATTGTTGAAGGTTTGGCAATGAAAATCTTTAACGGGGATTGTCCTCGTAACTTACGTGATAAACGTATTGTATTATTGGATTTAACATCCATCGTTGCCGGTACAAAGTATCGTGGTCAATTTGAAGAACGTATGAAAGTTATTATTGAAGAACTTTCAGAAAATCCTGACATTGTAATTTTCATTGATGAAATCCATACAATTGTTGGAGCTGGTAATTCTTCAGGTTCAATGGACGCATCCAACATCTTTAAACCAGCACTTGCTCGTGGTGAAATCCAATGTATCGGAGCAACCACTTTGGATGAGTATCGTACCAACTTTGAAAAAGACGGAGCCCTTGAGCGTCGTTTCCAAAAAGTTGTTGTTGACTCTCCAAATAAAGCTGAGACTTTAACAATCATTACAAATGTTAAAGACAAGTATGAAGAATACCATAAGGTTAGTTATTCTGAAGAAGTATTGGAATTGTGTGTGAACTTGGCTGACCGTTACATCACTGACCGTGAGTTTCCTGACAAAGCATTTGATATTATGGATGAAGTTGGTGCCCGTTCTCAAGTGGATACCAAAATCCCTGAATCCTTGGAGATTCTAAAACAAAAAGCTTCAGAACTTAAACAACAAAAACTTGATGTTGTTAAAAGACAAGACTTTGAACACGCAGCTGAACTACGTGATAAAGAGAAAAAACTTCTTGAACGTTTGGAACTTGAAAAGGCGAAGTTTGAAAAAGAACAATCTGAAAATCGCAAACCGATTGACCCAGAATTGGTCTTGAATGTAGTTTCGTCAATGACAAAGATTCCTGTCAACAAATTAAATGTTGATGATAAGATGGCTTTGGTTGGAATGGAAAAAACTTTGATTTCCGAAGTTGTAGGTCAGGATGATGCGGTGTCAAAGATTTCAAAATCTATCCGTAGAAACCGTTTGGGTATTAAAGACCCAAATAAACCAATCGGTTCGTTTATCTTCTTGGGTTCAACAGGTGTAGGTAAAACCCACTTGGCAAAACAATTGGCTAAACAAATCTTTGGTAGTTCAGATGCACTTATCCGTGTGGATATGAGTGAGTACCAAGAGAAACATACCATCTCTCGTTTGATTGGTTCCCCTCCAGGTTACGTGGGTTATGAAGAAGGTGGACAGTTGACCGAACAGGTTAAGAACAAACCTTACTCTGTAATCTTGTTTGATGAGGTTGAAAAAGCAAACAAAGAAATCTTCCACACACTTCTTCAGATGTTGGATGAAGGTCACCTTACAGATTCTTTGGGTAGAAAAATTAACTTCAAGAATTGTTTGATTATTATGACATCAAACATTGGGGTTAAAAAACTTCAAGACTTTGGAACAGGTATCGGTTTTTCAAGTAACGCTTATTCTAACGAAGAACAGAAAAAAGAAATCTTGAAAAAAGAAATGAAGAATTATTTCTCTCCTGAGTTCTTGAACCGTATTGATGATGTGATTGTGTTTAATTCTTTGAACGAAGAATCTATCAAAAAGATTGTTGACATTGAATTAAAGAAATTAATGGGTCGTTTGTCAGAGTTGAAACTTATTTTCAAGTATGACGACAAATTAGTTTCACACATTGCCAAGATTGGTTATGATGAATTATATGGAGCTCGTCCTATCAAAAGAGCAATTCAGGACCAAATTGAAGATTTGATATCTGAAGAAGTCCTAAACGGAAATGTGGTTGAGAGTAAACAATATTCCCTATCGGTAAAATCTGAGAAGGTAATCATCAAATAAGTGAATAATATTCCTTATCGGTAATAAAAGTGGGGTCATTGACCCCATTTTTTTTTATAAAGTTATAAGCATAAAAAAAAGGGTCGTTAAGACCCTTTTCTATTAAATGTACCACTGACTTTTGGCATATTCTTTATCGTACTGATACTCATGTTTTTCATATCCAAGTTTATCAATCATTGCATATGCGGTCTTAATTGAGTTATCCAAATCATCAATTACCACATACTCACTTGGTCTGTGGTAGTTGTAATAACCACAAGAAATGTTGATACAAGAGAAATCAAACTTCATTTTCAATTGAGAAACGTCTGTGTATGGGTGAACCATATACTCACGAGTTGGCATGTATTCATCTAATACCTTGTCAACAATGGTAAAGAATTCACTATCACGGTTAAATAAACGTACACCAGAACAAACTTCAGTAACCATGTAGTTCAATGGTGCATCCAACTGAATTGCGTAAGACACATCAACAAAGAAATTTGGGTCAGCTTTACGAGAACCCCAACATCCTGTTTCCTCACTAACAAAGAACGCTGCTTTTACGTGTGGTAAATCCAAAAGAGCTGACATTGCTCCAAACACACCACATTTGTCATCACCACCAATACCTGTTTCTTTACCTTCAGGTGTATAACCTTTAAGACAAACTTTAAGGTTTCCTTCATAGTCAGGTAAGGTTTCTGTGTGAACAACAATCTCATTCATTCCGTGAACGGTATCGGTATGAGCAACCATACATGGATAAAGTTTCCCTTCAAAACCTTCACTTGTTTTGGTGGCATAAATGTTCATCATTTCATCTACCACATAAGGTATGTTGTTTTCCTTAAGCCAGTTGGAAATAAATTCCACCATATATTCTTCATGGTACGTAGCGGTTGGAACGCTAAGTACTCTTTCTAATAAATCTAATCTGTTCATCTTACCACAAAGATACAACAAAATTATGAATTATCAAAAAAGTTGTAGATTATAAATAAAATCTTTGAATTTTTCAAATGGTAATCTCATTTTTTTCATATCACCTTTACCAACAGTGTTTATTGCAAATGTCACCCTATCATCTTCCATATCCAAATCAGAAATTTTTAGATTATATCTATCATCACCTGGCATTACAAACCACTCATCAAAACCACCCAATTTTTTAATAAAATCATAATGGTCAATGTAATCACCTGTTATGTTTTCATTTTCATTAATAGTTTCTTCCATAGTATCTAATAATTTTTCTATGGCATTGTAGGTACTACTATATTCATGATTCCCAGACCTAAACTCATATACACTATCAGCAATACTTGGGGGGTCAATATTTTCAAGATTAATAATTCTTCTTAATAATCCATAAATTCCAATATTAAACTTTGGATTATATTTTTGATAGGTTTTTATAAGGTCATCTAATTTAACCGTTTTCTTATAAAATGTACCCGTCATTGGTAACCCATATTCGGCAAACATATTTGAATAATCTCTTTCCAAATATTCTTTAATACCTCGTTCGGCATCAACATTCATGTCATAAGTATATTCACTGGTTATGTTATCAACGGCATTTTCAAATGTCTTTGATAGGAATTCGGAAACTTTAATTTTACAGTCATCATTACCATATTCCTTTAATCCCAACGTACATTCATATAATTTTGGATTAATAATCTTCATATACGTTTGAAGTCTTTTCATTTGTTCGTCATCAAAATAAGAATACATATATCCCTCTTTCCATTCTTCTTCACCATAATAACTATCAAAAATTTCACCTGTACCGTAACTAGATAATGAAATATCTAAGTACATTCTATCACCGTCACCTTCGTTCCACTCAAATAAATCAAAATAATCATTATCTCTTCCGTTAAAATCTAAATTCAAAGTGACATTATCCTCATTATCTCTATTGTAACTGGTGATTAATGGGTCCACCCTATCAGCATTCCAACTTGAAATAGTTCCGTCTTTAATTCTTTCAAATCCTGCTTTTACTTTTCCACCACCCAATAATTTTTCAATAACAAAATTTTCAACCTCAGGATAAACGTGGTATAGAAAATCCACATCATGTCCAGTATCCGCAGCATCATACACAGTTGGGTCACCGTCTTTAATATATAAAGCCACTTTTTGTCTTCTATTAGATTTGTCTATAAAGTAATAAAGTTTACCGTCTTTGGTGTATTTGTTAAAATAATCAGGCTGTTGCCCCGCAGTACACCAACGTGTACCTGAACCATAATAACAAGAAGCATTATGTGTGATGGCTCTAATTCCTATTACATCACCGTCTTCAAATACTTTTTCAGCTTCTTTTTTCGCCTCACGTTCTTTTTCTCTTTTAGATGAAATCATTGAAAGTGCTTGCGTCAAATAACCCAATGTATCAATATTATACGAATTAATATCTTTTGGTGATTTTAATATAACGTCTAACTTTGGAAATGCTCTTGATTCAATACCATCCCACAACTCTTTGGTTGTACCTATTACTTCAGGTGTAATTTTATCATTGTTTTTGATAAATGACCTAAGTCTATTTACAAGTAGATTAATAAAATCATTAATATCTGTATTTTGGTCAATCAAATATCTTTTGGTTTCGTTCTCAACAAACGGAATAAACTTGGTTCCCAAACTTGACGTAGCATCAAAAATTTTGTCAATCATCTCAGCATCCTCAGGAGATGAAAACATTTCTTTTACCTTTTTGATGGCATCTTCTTTCTTACCTTCTTGTAAAAATATTTTGTACATTTCTTATAAATAGTTGTGTAGATTAAAAAATGGTTGTATCTTTGTTTAAGAAAGGAAGACAAACTATGAAAAACATCATCACCACCATCGCAATGTTCATCTTGACTATCACCGCTCAAGCACAATCAGTTTATAAGTTTGAAAATTTCTACAACTACAAACACCTTTCTATTTGGGAAAGCCCATATGCGGTAAACAATGATATGGACAGTAACTTGGGTAGTGGTATGGCTAAATGTGAAATGACTCTTGAAAACAAGACTATCACTATCAAAAATTACACTTCTAAAAACACTTTCACCTACAATATTGTAAGTGTTGAAAATGGTCCTTACACTATCTACAGAACCAAATGTGTTGAGTCAAATAATATGGATGTTAATTTCTACATCCTTGATGATGGTGATAAAATTTTCATCTACTGCACTTGGGACATTGATGGATACTACCTCCAAGGATGGCAAACAAAAATTAACAAATAAAAAAAGGGGGTCATTGACCCCCTTTTTTATTATAATTAGTTTTTTTTATTATGCCATATTTGATACTCCAGCCTGAGTTGCAATCATATCAACAAGTTTTTTTCCAACTTCTGTTTTTGCCCACTCTGGCATTGTACTTTGAAATCCTGATAATTCAGCTGCTTTATTTCTCAAAGCTTGTTTCATATTAACTAAATCATTAATTGCTGAAATGTAAACTGATTTATCATTACCCGCAACTGAGGTGTTAAATATATTACTCTTGTAATTTTTCCAATTAGATGTAGTAGCTTCTTTATATCCCTGAGGATTTATTTTTTCTAATAATTTTTGTACTTCTAAAAATGGTTGTGCAACATTAATAAGTGGACCCGCACCAGATTTAATTTGAGCCATAACATTTTGTAGTTTTTTACTATCAAAAGGTAAATAAGTATCTACTTTAGCAACCAAATTTTTGTATTTTTCTTTATTGTCTTCTTGTGGAACAACACTTTGTTGTTGTTCTTGAGTTTCCATTTTTTTGATTTTCAAACCGTTAGGTTCTCCAGACATAAATCCAACACCCATAGACTCCTTTATAACACGTCTTACAATTTTTTCTAAATCAGATTCTGTTAATCTTACTATTTTTTTTGTCATGATTAAATTATTTCTTAATAAATAGTTGTTGATTCAAAAAAGTATATTTATATTTGTATAAATGTTCTTTGATATATGGGGATGACATGGAATCGACAGGTATTGTTGATTGATGGATGCACGTATGAGCTGAAATAACTCATTAAAAACTGGTTCAAAAAATTAGACGGCAACGTTTTAGACAAAATGGCGACTATCGGATTAATCCGTGAAAACGCTTCTGTAGTAGCCTAATCGCTATTGCAACTCAGGTCGGGAGACACTAACCTAGGAACAGAAGTCTTTAGAGGTGTGGTTTCTATCTTAAAAGAAACAAGTGGAGGATTAGTTCTCAGTAAACCGAACCACTATAAAATAAGGGAATTGTGAATTTCGGAGTGTTAGCAAACACTGACCTAAACGTGTAGTATCTATCGGTTGAGGTAGTCTGGACGAGGGTTCGATACCCTCCATCTCCACCAAATAAAAAAAGTGGTCAAAATTGACCACTTTAAATATTTTTAATTAAAGTCTTATTATAAACAACCAGTGAATGGAATAAATTGTGGTTTGTGGTGTTTTCTAAGTATCTGTACAACAACTTTGGCATCAGCTTTACTACTTCCCTTCAAAAATTGTTTTAAGTCTTCTACGGCTCTTTTACCGTTCTCATCTTTCTCATTCATCAACAATTCTACAATGTTTACCAATGCACCAATGTGGTGTTTTGGACCACCAAAACATCCTTCAGGAACAATAACATCATCTTTCTTTTTACTATCGGCTTCATTAAGATGTGCTACTAAGCTTTCTCTTATAAGTTTTTTCAATTTATCCATGTCTATAAATAGTATAATAGTATAAAAAATTTTTGTCCTTCTATTGTCAACAACATATTTATTGACTATAATTTAAACACACAAATAAAACACACACAAAACATTATGAAAAAATTAGTTTTAAGTCTTTTGATGGTTACTGCATTGGTTGCTTGTACAAGCCAAGAAACCGAAACAACTCTTGTTGACTCAACTTTGATGGATAGCACATGTGCAGACAGCGCTTGTTGCGATTCTTCTAAAGTTTCTGTTGACTCTGTAAAAGTTGAAGAAGTTAAAAAAGTTGAATCTGCTAAGTAATTAGACAGAAACCATCTTAAACAAAAAACCCCTCAAAAGAGGGGTTTTTTTATTTTATAAGTCTTTTAAAATTTTGAATTTCTTCCATTATTTCTTTAGGAATTTCAGATTCTTTTTGAGGTGTTGATACTCCTTTCAATGATGCCAAGGCCGCTATTGGTGCATATCCTTTCATAAAACCACCCATAATATCATCTACAACATTACTCTTAGATTTGGTTGATGTATTATCTGTATCATCACTATCTTTATCACCACCCGTTAACGTACTTCCCGCTAATAACGCTCCACCTAAAAGTGTTGCACCTTTTAAATAAGATGTTGGGTCAATAGCTTTACTTGCAGAATCTAAAAGTTCAAAATGTAAATGTGGTCCTGTACTTCTACCTCTATTCGGGTCATCTTTACCACCACCACTTTCACCAATAACTTCTCCTTTACTTACAATGTCACCTTTTGAAACATCAAGTTTTCTTAAATGTCCATACTTTGTATAAAATGTATTTCCATCAGCATCGTGTCTAATTAATACTTGTCCACCATAACCATTTGGGTCACTTGTAGTATCGGCTTTAATAACTCTTCCTGAGGCTGCGGCAACAACTCGTGTTCCTGATTCTGCTTTAAGGTCAATACCTTTGTGGTTACCCATATTTCGTTGTCCGAAATTTGATGTAACACTAAATGTTTTTCCTTGTAATGGGTACGTTAATTCCATAGTAATAAATATCACATAATATTCTTTCGGATAAACTCATCAATTTTTGAAATGTCATCACCGATTCCTTTTATTGTTATACCTGAATTTGGTTCAGGATAATATATCAATGTTTGTTCATTTAGATGATAAAATAAACCATCATCAATTTTATCACCATTATGGTTAATAATATCTTTTACAAAAATTTCTTTGTTTTTTCTTTTGAATCCAAGTTTGTATAACCCTTCAATAAAATCATCAACTTCCAAATCCAACTCATCTTCCAATTCAATATCCCAAAACTCTATCATAATAAATAAGGTTTTAATGAATTAGCATCTTCATACAGTTGAGTTTTAAATTCATTAGTAAACTCACCATTATTGGTAATTGATATTGGAAACTCAGAAAAAACCCAACTCAAACATAAAACACCAATTAAATGTTTATCAGAATTATAAATTGGAACACCAGCATGTGCGTAGTTTCCATAGTGTCTTAACAAACTTTTGGTTGGTAAATCACTTATTTGACTATCAACATCAACATAGAATAAACGGTTCCCAAGTGTTTCAGTTAAATACCAATTGTAATTTGATACCAAAATATTTTGAAATTTTTCTGATATTCTTTCTAATCCATCTGAACATCTTTCATATGTTACAGACGCTTTTTGCATTGGTGTTTGAGTATAAAACGTTCCACCATTATGAAATTGAATGATGTAAACTCTATCTGTAATGTATTTTCGTCTTAACTCTTTTAAAGTAAAATGAATTAATTCATCTCTTTGAATTTGTTCCACCAATTTTTCACGACTTTTCTTTTCTTTCTTCTTATCTTGGGTCTTTCTAAAATAACCCGCAGTCACCAACGCAACTATAACTGAAGTCACCGCAGTTATTAAAGTTTTAAGTAAATCAGCCCAATCCATTAGTAAAAAAGTGTTATTTACTAAATAAATACAAAAAAACCTGATATAAGTCAGGTTTTTTTTAAATTATTCAAAATTGGTGGACCCTGTAGGGCTTGAACCTACGACCTACTGATTATGAGTCAGCCGCTCTGACCAACTGAGCTAAGGGTCCAATTGTTATACAAATATACGGAAAAAAATCAATCCCACCAAGCCTCAATTCTTCTTTCCATAATTTTAAACAGAAGTTTTCGAGCTTTTAAGTGACGTTCTATACCCATAGCCAAAGCAAGACCTGTTTCTGTAGGAACATATGTTTTGTATTTATCAGATGATAAAACTTTCTTTTTTGTTTTTGGATACAAAGCAAAATACTTATCAATATTATTTTCAGTTACAGTACTTTTATATTCAAATTTATCACTGTTTGACATAGGTATTAAATCAAATTCCAAATTAACATAATCAGTATACTCCATTTGGTAATAATCCTCCTGAATTCGTGTAATTAATTTTTCACAAATTCTAATGTATTTAACCTCATCTTCCCAACCAACAAAACGTTGTTTTTCCTCAAAGTAATTTGCGGTGTTTTTAAGTTTGAACTTTAATGTCTCAAAAATAAAATGGTCATCCCAATCCCTATCTCTCCATATTACCCAAAACCATTTGTATAGGTTCTGAACCCCATATTTAATGTATTTGTGTTGGTAGGGCAGTTCCCATTTTACCCATCTGTAAAGTTTCCAATACCATTCGTTATATTCTGTGCTCATAATTGTAATTTTAGTAGACGAGAAGGGACTTGAACCCCCAACCTTGATGATATAAGCATCCTGCTCTGACCTATTGAGCTACCCGTCCAAATATTATTCAAAATATGTACAATCTCCTTGGGTGTTGTCCCATGGACATATGTATATTTCTGGTTGGGTATGTTTGTAAACACCATCAATACCAAAGTTTTCATTTTCACTATACAAGCCAAATGACTGACTTAATTCGGTCAATTCAGTTAAAAAATCTTCCTGAGTCATTTGAGTCTTGGGGTCCATGATTATTTTCCTTTAGGTTTTTTTGTTTTGTCGGTTAACTTTGGTTGTTTGTTTTCTTTTTTAATCTGTCTTCCTTTTGGACGGTCTTCATCGTCCATTGGGATGTCATTCAAATTTAGTTTGCTCATACGGGTAATCAAATTTGGAGCCTGAAGACGGACTCGAACCGCCAACCCCCTGATTACAAGTCAGGTGCTCTACCAATTAAAGCTATTCAGGCATTTGTATTAATATATATTACTTTCCTTGTTTTTTGTAAATATAAGTGATGGTATCACCAATATTATATTTTTTCAAAGAAGTAAACTCACCGCTGTCTGACATGAAATATTTGTACTTCCTGTCAAGTTCAATTGTGCTGTGAGGTGGCAATTGAACCATTGAATCAATAACGAACTTTTCAACCACATCACCTTTTTCAACCAAAGGTTTTTGTTGACATCCTCCTAACGTAATGGCAAGAATAATAGATAGAACAATCCATAGGAAAAAATAAAGTCGTGGGTCTTTTAATACGTTTTTCATGTTATAAAGATAATTAAAATTTTTGATATATTATATTTTTTGTCGGGATACCAGGATTCGAACCTGGGACCCCCTGGTCCCAAACCAGGTGCGCTACCGGACTGCGCTACATCCCGAAATATTTTTTTTGTGGACCATGTGGGAATCGAACCCACCACTCTCTCCTTGCAAGGGAGAAACGCCAAGCCTTGGTACATGACAGCCCTTTTATTTTTGCGGTCCCACCGGGAATCGAACCCGGCACTTCGCCGTGACAGGGCGATATTATAGCCGATTAACTATGAGACCATGGAGAGGGACAGGCTATTTATTCCTTTTAGGGACTCCCTCAGACCCTTTGAGCGAGAGACCAGGTTCGAACTGGCGACCCCAACCTTGGCAAGGTTGTGCTCTACCGACTGAGCTACTCTCGCAAATGCCGAAGACGTTTCTAATCTAGTAGGACGACTTCGGATTGGTTCCTTTCAACTGAAAGGTCCACTTAAAAAAGAAACTTTCCTTCTACGCTCACCGTAGGTTTAGATTTTACCGATGGTTTGTTCCCCATCACCTGTTATGTGTGCACCATAGAGCAGGGTCCATTACAGAGTACCTTGAGTCATTCAAGCTTCAATTGGGTAGCTACTCCCGTGAAGTCAAGGTTCCTTTCATCCGCGCTAATCGGACTTCCGTAAGAAAAGGTTCTTTTTGAGCGAGTGGGGAGAATCGAACTCCCATCTCCAGCTTGGAAGGCTGGAGTAATAGCCTTTATACGACACTCGCTTTTAATAACCCCAACAGTTTCTATTGGCCAAATAGTCTTATTGGGGGTTGTTAACGCTTATACCTTGGGTTATTCACGTTAACTCTATCTACCACTGTGCTGTTCTTATGGTAAGCATCGTGGTTATTGTATTCGAGTCAGAGTAGTCACGGCCACCTCTAATCCTTCTGACTCTTGATGTAAAAGTGGCCAATGTGGCACGACCCAAGTTACATCCATTGGTTGCGAACCCGAGACTCGAACTCGGAACTATGGGTTATGAGCCCATTATGTTACCATTACACCAACTCGCGATTTATTTTGGTAGCGGGGACAGGATTCGAACCTGTGACCTCAAGGTTATGAGCCTCGCAAGCTACCTCTGCTCCACCCCGCTATTTATTTGTAGTCAGGACAGGATTTGAACCTGTACGTTGTTAGTCATCTTTCCTCCTTAGTACGTCTACTAAGAACATCCAGTGTCTTGCGTTTACCATTCCGCCACCTGACCAAATAAAAACAAAACTATCTATGTTATTGGATTACGGTTGGTTGTGTACATCGTTCTCCCCGCCTTTTCAGGATACGCACCTGCATAGTCCATTTTATTTTTGTAGCCAAGACGAGATTCGAACTCGCAATCCCCCCAACTCCTGTCGGGACCTTTACCAATTAAGATACTTGACTATATTGCTCGTACTTTCCGAGCTGTCATCCCTTAAATTTGATAAGGATGGGAAACCCTCGTAGTCAAGACAGGATTCGAACCTGTATGAGTAACATTCTTGTATTTCTACAATCTCCATTATTAAGACCCAGTACCCGAAGGCATAAGACACTACTTAGCTGGTATCTATCTTACTCTATAATGTGCATTTCAATTAGCGTTTACCAATTCCGCCACCTGACTATGTTGAAGATGAGAACTCCTCTGTGTCGTGTAGTTTTAGCCTAATAGGCAGTCTATACCTTTCCTCAATTCCTTTCTCAAGGGAACAACACAATATCTTTGATAATGATGGAGTACCCGTCTCGCTCCAATCTTAAGTGCGTCTTCAGTTTTACGAGGTCCTCGGCACAGGGTGATGAATTCTGATTCCATTCTGGATTGTCGACATCCGTTGAATGGGGAAAACCATTATCAATTGTACTCGGTAGGGGAATCGAACCCCTCTTTCTAGGATGAAAACCTAGCATCCTAACCGATAGATGAACCGAGCAATTTTTCTTACCAATACGTCAAAGAACTTTTCTGTTCTGTTGTCTTCTTCAACAACAATACAAAGTTAATACATTTTTTTGATACTGCCAAACATAATCAAAAAAAAACCCATCCTTTTGAGATGGGTTTTTGTAAGATATTTTTTTACAATATTATCCCATCTCCACTTTGGAAGTATCAGCCTCTGTTGCTGGTGTGCCGAATATGAATATGGTTTTCATTGAATGTATTATTATTTGATTTCTTATTAAATATATCAAACTTTTAAAAAGTGTCAATTAAAATGCCAAAGAATTTACATAACTTACTGATTTTTGTACAGAATTTTCAATTGTTTTAATAATTGAGTCCAAATTTAACTCGGCAACATTACCAATTGAGATTCTAAACCATCCTTTGTTACTCTTTGAACCAAAATATTCAAACGGAACAATTCCCAACCCACAGGTATTAATTAAGAACGAAATATACTCTTCTGTGGATGAAAATGAATGAACATAACCCAAGTAAACCGAAATATAAATTCCACCATCAGGTTTTTGGTAATCAACATTATGACCCTTGTTTTTCAATTCTTCCAACTTATCACAGATTTTATCTGATATAAATTCATACGATTTTGTTACATAGTTAATGTGAGAAATGTAATCTTCATAATCTACTCTGATGTACGCATCCAATGCTCGTTGTTCAGGTTTTGGTGCCCATGCTCCAATGTGAGACAAAACTTCGGTCATCTTTCCAATAATATCTTTTGGACCAAACAACCAACCAACACGAACACCAGTTGCGTTTAATGACTTTGAAATACCATCGGCACAAATCAAATAATCTCTGATTTCAGGACATAAAGTTAATGGGTGGATAAACAAACCTTCTTTGGTAATATCTGAATAAATTTGGTCAAAGAACAAATATAATGGTCTTCCACCTTCTTGGTTTTTTCTAAGGTTATTTTCTTTAACAATTGACTCACAAATTCCTTTTAATACTTCAGGGTTAATTACACGACCTGTTGGATTCTGTGGTGAACAAATGCAAACCAAAGATGTATGGTCTTTAATATTTAATTCAATATCCTCAACTGTTGGAAAAAAAGAATTTTCAGGAAGACATTCAATTTCTTGTTTAACCGCACTATGTAAAAAACAATAATGGTTGTTATTCCAAGATGGTGTTGGGTAAATAACTCCTTCACCAGAATTTACCATTGCTTTATAAACTGTATAAATCAGAGGTCTAACTCCACCACCAATTAAGATTTCTTCAGGTGAGTAATCAACATTGAACTGATTTTTAATGTGTTTGGAAACCGATTCCCTTAATTCAAGTTCCCCTTGTGAGTTTGGATAGTTAGTCAAATCCCACTCGTATGCATCTTGAATGTGTTCTCTTAATTTTGATGGTATTGGCCATAGTTTGGAATTAAAATCACCTATGGTTAAGTTTGATACTGATTTTGTTTTAGCAATTTCTTTGATTTGTTGTGAGATTTTAATAATTTCAGAGCCCACAATATTGTTCCCTACATTTGATAATTTTTCCATTATCAAAAGTATAAGACACTAAAAAGAATTATTCAAATATTTTCTTGTAAAATTTGTCAAAGTTTGGACCTTTAACCAAGCCACCTCTTCCTTGTTTGGCAGTAATTCCAGCTTGGGTCAATGCTGAAAAGAAACTACTATATTGACCAGGACCTGTTCTTCTACCTAATTGAGTTAGGAATTCATTTTTATTACCGGCTTTACCTTCAGGAATGTTTTTAAGATACTCCATAAAAGCTTTGGTTAATGTACCTTTACCTGTGAAGGTATATTGTGCATTAGTATAAGATTTAGCCTTTGTTGGTGGATATTTATCTGACAAAAATTCATCTTCAACAAGGTCTTTATATATTGTATAATAAAATTCTTTATACAAATTATCTAATAAATCACTAGTTCTTCTTAAAACGTGTTCAGGGTCACTCTGTCTATCCTCATCCAATATTAAAGTTTTAGTATAGGTTGATTTTTTAACAATATTTTGGTCCGTATTATATGGTATTATCTCAGCATCCAATCTAACAATGTATTTTCCTGACATTACTTGAGCGTTATAAACCTCAAAATAACAATCAATAACACCATCTTCACTATAAGAAGTTTTTCCTTCTTTATCAATTTCCACAATCTCCCAAGGAATACTAACTCTAACACTAATATCATCTCTGTCACTTTCTTCAATACTTGGAGTTCCAACATAAAATTTTAATTTTCCACCTTTAAATGGGTATATTTCATTGTGACTTGTAGTAACATTTGGTATTATTTTATAAATTACATCCAAGACATTTTCTTTAGGGAATGATGTTTTATAGTCATTCACCATTGAATTATAAGCATCTTTTGGCATATGAGCCAATACGGATTCTTTTTCTCTTGAACTTAATCTTTCGTCAGTTGAATCATACCAAATTGAATCCGTGTCAAATTTTTTATTCTTTGGTACGTGGATAGCCATTTTGTAAAACTTGTTACTTCTATCAACATTTTTTAATATCAAATAATACAAGTTTCCATTTGAACTATATTGATTAAAGTACGATGGATTACCTTTCATTGTTGTACACCATTTTGTACCTGACCCGTAATAACAAGACGCAGTAAACGATTTTGGTTTAATAATTAATAAAGTATCGTTTTCAAAAAGTTTATCTACTTCTTTCTTGGCTGTTTTTTCATTTTGTTTGGTAATTGCTTCGTCTCTAATTCTTTTAGCTTCAGCAATAAAGTCATTAACATTATTTGGTAGGTATTGTCTAAACTCAGGGTACTTAAATTTTGATTTGTATCTTTCAAATGTTTCCAAAGCTAACGCAATTTCATCAATTTGTCTTCTCATTGAAAATAACAATTCTCTTGCCTCTGAATTTACTAAAGGCTCAGCTTCACCTGAATAGTAATTTACGGTATAATAATCTTCCAAAATATCATTAAGATATTTGTAGTTAGTCTCTTTTATAAAAGGTTCGTCAATTAAAAAATCATATGCAGAAGCATCATCCATGTAACTGGATATCATCTTCCTTTCGGCATCAATACTTTTTTGGAATTTTTTATATGCGTCTTCTTTACGACCCTCAACTAAAATCATATTCATAAATATCAGTAAACTCTGGTTCTTTCGTAATTAAATGACTAATTTCATTTAATCTAACATTCATGGTAATACCACCCTTTATAAGTTCAACATAAAGTTGGGGATTTCCTGGTACAAATAATACTTCACCAATTACCCAATCTCTTTCACTGTAGTAAATTGGATTACCTTTTAATACATAACCATCTTGCATGGTTATAAATACAACATATTGGTAATTTGTAGCGAGGGGGGGAATCGAACCCCCGACCTCCAGGTTATGAATCTGACGCTCTAACCATCTGAGCTACCTCGCCATCATTATTCTATAATATCACCACCCAATGTAAAAATCACACATGAGGATGCTTTACCAGAATTATCCAAGTAATCTTCAATTTCTAATGGTTGTCCTTTGAAGAAAATTTTGTCAATAAAATCATAATCACCATCAGGTGTGTCTATTGAACCTGTTGAGTAAGTAAAATCCAATGGAGTTGGTACGGTATCAGATTCAAATTCAAATTTGAAGATACCACCCTTGTTCTCATCAACACTTAAATACAAATTGGTTGGTGGAACATTATATTCGGGAATTACTTCATATCCTCTATATTCATACTTGTCATCATAATCTTCAATGGTTTCGTATAAATCACCAACATCATTGATACCAAACTCTAATACTTTATTTTCTTCTTCATCAAGAAGTTCAAAGTGCATTGCACCATTGTCAAACGCTTCGGTTTTGTGTAATACATCACCGTCCCAAAAATCAAGGTCTAAAAGTTCATCTAAATCAAAACGGATTTCATGGAGTTCTGAAAAACCCTCTTCTTCCATTTTGTCTCTAATAAGTTGGACTTGTTCGTGAGTTAAAGTTTTACAAATAGCCTCAAAAGACCATCCATAGGTATTAAGTGTGTATTTAGCCATGTGGCAAATATAGATTAGAAATATGTATTTTCAAAATACAATACTTGGAATTTGTCGTTTTTGTCAACTAAATTCGTAGCATTAATCAAATCATTGTATTCAACAACAGCACCTTTTTGGATTTCTCTAAATTCAGTTAACACATCAAATGTTGTAATGTCCTCCATTAATAAATCTTGAGAATCTTTATTGTATGATTTCATAAGAGCCAATTCCATTTGATATGCTCCGTGAATAATATCAATTAAGTTTTTGAAACTGTGTTTAATATCCGCTTGTGGAATTTCAGCAATGATATTAAAATCGGCCATATATTCTTGTAATTTAACAGCATGTGTCAATTCATCATCAGCTTCACCTTTAAAAAACGCGAATGCTTTTTTGTAATTCATATCCTGACACCAGTTGGCTGCGGCTCTATAGAAATAATGAGCAGTATACTCATCTTTAATTCTTTCAGTTAAAAGTTTAATAGTCTTTGGACTTAATTTATATAAATTAACATCACCAACTTTTGATAAGTTATTATCTGCAGCTTCAGTTACAGTATTTGATTTTGGTGATAAACCATTTAATAGGTCTCTTTTAGTAATTTCCATATCAATAAATATACGAAAGTATTAATATGTCTTAAAGTTCATTCTATCAATAATATGATTTGCAATTTTACGATGTCCTGATGGTGCCATATGACAAAGTCCATCCCAACAATCTTTTTTATTAACAACATGTGTCATAATTACGGTAGCACCTTCAATAGTGTTTAATAATCTATATTGGAATTCAGAATACTTAACTCTGTAATTTGGATTTTCGGGTGTGTTAATACAAGTAAGGGGGTCAAATCCCGTAATTACAACTGGTTTAACACCTTTGGAATTACAAATATTAACAATTCTTTGAATGTTCTTTATGGCACTTTCAATAGTAATTTTACTGTTAAACATATCATTGGCACCACCATAAATGAAACAATAATCAAGTCCTTTATGTACCGATTCTTTTGCCTTTTCTAACATCCAACCTGTAGTTTTTCCACCAACAGAAACATTATTCATCCTCATCTTTGTTTCGTTGGATAGAATATATTGCCATCCACCAGGATTTGATGTGTGTGAATCACCAATATAAAGGACGTATTTTCCTTTTACATCCACAACAGTATCTTGTGGTTTAACTTTTACCGTATCTACTTTAACGGTATCTTTAATTGGGGTACTATTACCCCAAACTTTCCAACTTGTTATAAATCCTAAAATTCCTATAACAATAACTAAAATAATTGCCTTTATTAAATTTTTCATATTTTTAATTAAAAAACACTCTCAAGCTCTCTACTCCCAGTTCCGAGGAATTGTATCTTACTTAGCCCGTCTCACCACTGTGTGGGTACTTGAGTTTATGTTTTTGTAGTCAGGACAGGACTCGAACCTGTAACACCGGTTTGACCACTAACGTGGTTGCGTCTATCCATTCCGCCACCTGACTATGGTTGTCAGTCTTTCCTGACCGTCACCCCCACTCCGAAGGTATCAGCCCTCATTGTGAAACTGGGTTAGTTTTTCATAATTAGAGCCGGACTCGAACCGGATACCGTTCAGGACGGATTAGACAACCTTACGATGTAACGGCCACCTATTACTGGTGACCTCCAATCTTGGGGACTCGGGTACCATCCCTCATTATGTCCATCTAATTATTTTGTGGTGTGAACGGGAATCGAACCACGTGGCACGTAGGGTTTCAATCTACTGCTCTACCTGCTGAGCTACCACACCATTATTGTTATACAAAGTTAAAACATATTACCCAATTTTCCAAGCTCCTGTGATGTGTTTTTTCATTTTTTTACCATCCTCAACGTTACCAATAACAACACCATCTTTAATCGCGAATGCATGACCTTTAACAACTACCACATAAGAACCAACAGGGTATTTTTTAATGAATGAAGCTGTTGTTGTTGTTCTTAATTTTTTAACACCTTTAACAACCACATAGTACAACATGGTGTTGTGTTCTTCAGAAATAATTTGAACGTTTTTACCGTTAATTTGTTTACCATTTTTTGATAACAAATCCATACCAGTACCAAATCCAAAAGTACCTTTACCGTTTTTTCTCTTGAATGTTTCTTTAACGAATTGGTGAGCGGAATCATAATCCATCTCAGCCGCTGATGCGATTGCTCTAACAACACAATCGTTGTGTTCTGACTTGGCTAACGATGATTCTTTAACCCCTTTGATAAATTCTGTTGATGAAATATATCCCTTTGTCATGATACAAATATACAACAGATATTTGACTTTACAAAAAATATTTTGCTCCCCGACCTGGATTCGAACCAGGGACCGTTCGGTTAACAGCCGAGTGCTCTACCGCTGAGCTACCGAGGAATGTGTACCAAAGGTGGGAGTCGAACCCACACGCCCTTAAGACATTAGTTTCTAAGACTAACGCGGCTACCGTTACGCCACTTTGGTATTTAGCACGGATGGAGAGAGTCGAACTCCCAACAACGGTTTTGGAGACCGGTATGATACCATTTCACCACATCCATGTATGTTGTGATTCCTGAGGGACTCGAACCCCCAACCTTTTCGTCCGTAGCGAAACGCTCTAATCCATTGAGCTAAGGAACCATTTTGCGGAAGAAGAGGGAATCGAACCCCCAAGCCTTTTACAGCCAGCCGCTTTCAAGGCGGTGTCCTCGTCCATTCGGACTCCTTCCGTATTTGGGTGATTGACGGGATTCGAACCCGCGACACTCGGTACCACAAACCGATGCTCTACCACTGAACTACAACCACCATGTATTTTGAGTCCATAGTTGGAATCGAACCAACGAACGACAGTTTTGCAGACTGTGCCTTTTACCATTCAGGCATATGGACTTTTATTTTATATTTCTCCAAAACTCATTTTTTTCACTAGTTTTGGAGGATTATAAGTTTTGTGCCAGCAGTAGGACTCGAACCTACGAACTCAAATGAGAGCGGGTTTACAATCCGCCGCAATTGCCGCTATGCGATACTGGCATTTAGTCTTTCCTGTTGGAGTTGAACCAACGACCCTCTGCATGTAAGGCAGATGCTCTTCCATCTGAGCTAAGGAAAGAAATTGTGACCCCATCGGGACTCGAACCCGAAACCCCCGTGTTAAAAGCACGGTGCTCTAGCCAATTGAGCTATAAGGTCATATTGTTACCCCTGAAGGATTCGAACCTCCATTAAGTGGACCAAAACCACTTGTCCTGCCGTTAGACGAAAGGGTAATTTATGGTTGGGATAACCGGACTTGAACCGATGACCTTCTGTGTATCAGACAGACGCTCTAAACCAACTGAGCTATATCCCAATATGTTTGTGGGACGGGGTGGACTCGAACCACCATGACTGGATTTTCAGTCCAGCGCATTGACCATCTTTGCTACCGTCCCATTTTGATTACCAACATGTCAAAGAACTTAAAAAACAAAAAACCCGAACCTTGTGAGTTCGGGTTTCCTTTTTTTAGGCTACTATGTGTTAACTTAAAACACCCGAACTTGCAAATACGCGAAGATACCAATTCGAACAGAATTGAATGACATGTTTCACGATTTGTTTATTTACGAGTTTCATAGTGTTTAGTATTAAATATGATACAAAGATACAAAAGTTTCTTGATATGTCAAATATTTTTTTCGTTTTTATTTTTTAATAACCAATTTGCACCAACTACAAACCCTTCTTTCCATTTTGCGATGTCATCATCACTCATCCCTTCACTATATTCCTCATATTTGTCATTAGCACCAATATGAATCATTTGTTGGATTCTTTTTTCTACAAAACCAGGTTTAGTATCAATTACAGGTTTACCATTCTTACCTTTTCTCCAACCCCAAGGTTCGGGTGCCATACTGGCTAAAGAAGCGGTTTGTGTATTTAAGGTTTTATCGTAAACCGAAACATAGGAATTCCCTCTTTGTATGTCTAACCATTTATCCACTTCTTTTTCTGTATATAATGGTTCTAATTCAACCTCACCATTTTTCCACATCTTCCAAGTGTCAAAATCTTTTAAGTCTTCAATTGTAATCATATTATTTCTTTTTCAAAAGTCTTTCATCAATTTTTGTATAAATGATATCATCATCCTTTTTTTTGAGTTTTCTATATAATTGGTCCATCTCAAAACTCATTGGGTCTCTTGTTTCAACAGTAATTGTTTTGTCTTTATTGATTAAAGAGTAAAGTTTTGACAATTTTTTCATCATCTTAATTGCAATTTTTCTCATATTTTCAATTGAAGTGTAATAAAATTTATTTGGATTGTCCATCATTTTGACTAAATCACCCAATGTACTATCCAAAAATTTGTCAGCTTCAGGGTTATCATTACCACCAAACAACATTTGAAAAAGATTTGTGACAGGTGTTAACAGTTGTTTTCTTACTTCGTGAACTTTTCGTGCTGTTGTAAATGCAAATACTTTTAGAAAGTATTTTACCTTATCATCAATGTCTAATGATGATGAATCATAATTATCAACTGTATTATTTAAGTAATCATCAATTTCAGTTTCGTAACCTTTTAAGTCCTCAACCAAAGTATCAAATGAACTGTCACGTATTTGTACCAAAGTTTTATATGTTTTTGAATTTAACAAAAACTTTAAGAATTGTTCTTTTGTTACAACACCATCAGAAACCATTTCAATATATGATTCAGTTGGTCTAACCAAATTTTCAATTTGATTTATAAAATACATATTGAACATAAATTGGTCCATTGGTCGTACTCCTGACCTTGACCTTTGAAATCCTGAATAGTTACTTCTATCAACCACTTTTTCAGTTGGTTTTTTGAAGTTGTCGTAAGCATGTTTTAATTCATGACCCAATGATGATATACTATTGGACTTGTTTTTTTCCATTGTGTCCAAAATTTTATTCCCTGACCACTCTTCATCATCTTTAGGTTGAGCATAATCAATATTTAACTCAACACCACCATCTGTATCTACACTAATTAAATCAAAAACATCATTTAATTTTGACGCTCTTGAAAATCCCATACTGTGAACCAACCCACCCGTTATTTTATTTCCGGTACTATTATCTATGGCGTCACCAGAATAAGTAGCTAAACCAAACTCAACGGTTATAAATTTTGGGTTAAAATCGGCAAATGAATATCTACCATTTTTGTTAATAAATTTGAATTTAACAACATCCTCAGGACCAATTTCTTTATTCTTTAATTTTTTTATAATGTCATTATATAAATTCTGAGCAGCAATTTCAATGTTTGCAGGAACACCAACGGCTTCTTTAATTCTTTGTCTCATCATTTATAAATATCAATACAATACTTTAATCCCAATCAAATAGTGGTACCGAATCTGAATTAGATAAAAATAATTCAACGCTTAACATTTTTTCCAAATATTCAATACACGTATCAAAATCTTTTTTAACATCACCAATAGTTTTGTCTGCCAAATAACTTGAAAACATATCAACACCAATATTATATTTTAGTGATACCACATAAGATTGTGATTGTACCCATTTACCATCAACAAACTCTTGTTTATAAAGACACGTACAATTCTCGCATACAATGTCAGGAAACTTACGTTTAAGAGTACGATTGATAATATCAGTGTTTAATACTTGCATTTTATGATAAAAACTTAATAATTTTTTCTTTGATACCAGATTGTTTAATCCCTTCTCTATTTACAGGAGTTAACACAAAGTTCTTCAATCCCCAAGACTTACCGTCCACATCTTTTAATGACATATTCAAATCATCAATAGCAACCCAATGAGTAATTACAGGATTCTGCCCAAGATATTGTGAAATCTCTAAACTACGAGTTTGTTCTAACTCCCATTTATTATGCCATGGGAAATCATTATAATCATCGTATAAAATAGAATCGGTAAAAGCAATTGGTTTTTTGATGATACCCTGTGATTCATAATATTGTCCCATTTCCTCAACGGTTGCCCATCTCTTCCAATCAGAAGATACAACAATCTCCGCACCTGTCTTTTCCAAAATGTCATTGAGGACTTCTACCGCCTTTTTATCAAAATTGTCAAAACGATACTCCAACGGAATTTCCAATGGTCCCATAGACAACTTACGGTTACCCCACTCTTTTTGTTTTTTGAAACGATTACCCCAATTATCTGACAAACATATCACACCATCGTGGTCCAAAAATATAACTTTCATAATGCGAATATACTAAAAATTATTCGGTTATCAAAGAAATATCGTAATAAAAACTATTTGAATCTTCAGACACCCATCTATCACTAACATTTTCTACTGATGGTAATTCGGTATCCACTTTGAATTGTTTTAGGTTTTCAGGTAACCCTTTGGTAACCCAGTTTGAATCTTTCCAAAATATTCTGTTGTTTGGTTGACACAACAAATATCCATCATCACCCTCAAATACATGTCCACATTTATAATCAGATGGTTCATCACTGTAAGGATTGTTAAACCAATCCACAGTAAACATATATGTTCCCCAAACTTTGGTACCATCCCTTAATACAATTTGTGCTTTATGACCCGTTAAAAAGTCATATTCTATTACACTAACATTCTCTGAAAAACAATCCCATAATTGTTTGAAATAAAAAGGAATATCATTAGTTGGGGGTTTTGTGAATATTTCCGACATTGGTACACGGCTTCTGACCATACCATCATCAGTCATCACGTGAAATGTTAAAATCTTTCCATTAACTGATTGAATTGCAAAACAATAAACATTTAAGAAAACTTCAAAATCAGATTGGTTTTTTGTAAAATGAGATTTTCTGACAAATCCCTTAAAGCTTGGTATATTACAATTTAATAAAGACATATTTTAAAAATCATATTCACCAAATACAACATCTTCATATTTGTATTCATTCCATGTAAATTCTAATTTGATTACGCCAGTTTTGGTGCCAATTATAAAATTTCCATATGAACCTTCATCTATTTCCCAACCTCCAAAGTTTGATAACATATTGTATAAAAAATCATCTAAACCTGCAAAATTTTCCAACATTTGTGATGGTTTATTACCTGAGTCAATAATCATCTCACTTTCAATATAACCATCATCACCACCGCCATTAAAACGTACTTCGGCATATGGATAAACACCTTTTTCTTTAAGTTCATCCATAATAGGTTTTAAGTTTTCATCACTTTCTTCATCTACCTCAAGTTCACTAGAACCACCATCACCTAAATCTTGATAAATTCCTGAAACAATAATTTTTCTTAATTTTGGATATAACCTAAATGACATACCTGAAAGATTATCTTCATCAAATCCATGGTCAAGACTATTCAAAAATTCAGTGATGATTTCACTAGCATCAAAAGGTAGTTTATCTCGTGTTTCATGTTCTTCGGTTCCACAACCAAAATTTCTACCGTTATAAGGGATATTGTTCCAAGGGTCAATATCAATTTCAAGATATTCACACCCACGTGATTGAGTATATTTAGATATTAATTCAAATACAGCTTTTTGTTTATCAGTCATACTAATAAATATCAATCATCCACTTTGAGGTCTAATGTCCTTAACATCCACATTGGTCTTTTTTCCGCTTGTAAAGCATCTATCCATTCTTTTGCGGATGGGATATGATTGAAACAATCTTCCTTAACGTGTTGTTCACCAACATATCGGGTATAAACGGTTTTACCGTCACTATTAACAAATGATTTACCAAAGATTTTTTCCATCTCAAAAATACCTTCTGAGTGGTGACGAAACATTCTATGATTTGAGTGTCCAACCCATGCCTTTGTTTCATCTAACCAATCGTGTAGATGAATGTAATCTTCAAATTTACCACCAAATTTTTTGGCTGAAGATTTAGCATGTATTAAAGGATGTGCCATATTGAAATGAAAAAACTAATCAAAAAATAAGATAGGACCGAAATTGTTGCGGCATAACCTATGTTCCTATAGTAAGACTCAATTTGTTCTTGTGACTTACCTTGCCATTCGTCTCTATTCCAAAATTTCATTTTGTACCCCCGACAGGATTCGAACCTGTGACCTACTGCTTAGAAGGCAGTTGCTCTATCCAGCTGAGCTACGAAGGCATTTATTATTTTACAAAGTTAAACTTTTTTTACAAAATATCTATATCCTGAATCAGAATTCTTTGTTAAAATTTCAGACATCTTAATAGCGATATCTACATCCTCAAACTCCCAAACTTCATCGTGGTTGTCCAATAGTACTACAGGTAATTCAATACCATTTTCAGTCTTCATCAATTTTATAATACAATATGCCATAACTCTAATTAAATATTACCTGAATTATAATAATCATAACCGCTAAAGTCAAACTAACCCATGTTTTTGGTGTCATACCTTGATTTAAAAAGAAATATGTTAAAATTGCGTACATCACAATCCCAATTGAAAATCCCAAAAATCTTTGTGGCCACATTAAACCCATAAATGCTTTTTCACCATAACCTGTGGCTAAGATAAACATATATGTAAATGGTACACCAACAACCGACATAATTAATGTATTTTTTTTAGCCCAATCCCACATAAATTGAGCGTTTAATTGAAACCATATTCCTGTCTGTCCTAATAAAAAAAACAAACAAGTTAGTAAAAAATACTTTAAATTAATATTCATGTGATACAAAGATAAACCAAATATTTGACTTTTTCAACTAATACACCTATTTATGTCTAAATGAACAACACGGCAATGAATATTGGGCAAACAGAGATTGTGTATCTTAACGGTACGCCTTCGTTATTGTTTGATAAACCTATGACCCTTTTGAAACGCCGAAAAAGATAATAAACGTGTTTAGAAGGGTCCTGAGAAATCAGGACTTTTTTTTTACACATAAATTTTGTAAATTTGTAAAACATATTGAAATGGATAAAGTATTAGTATTAAACTCAGACTACACACCTTTGAACGTAACTTCGGTTCGTAAGGGATTTGTATTGGTTATAAAAGGAAAGGCTGAGGTATTAAAACAAGATGCCGAAAAATTGTCATCTTCGGTTACAGATTATGTTAAACCTTTAATTATTCGTCTATTATCTTATGTTAGATTTAAGACAAGAGGTGTTAGGTTAAACAGAAAACGTATCTATAAAAGAGATAATAACCAATGCGTCTATTGTGGAAGTGAAAAGAATTTGACCATTGACCACATTATACCTCGTTCTCGTGGTGGTAAAAATACATGGACAAACTTAGTAACTTGTTGTTCTTATTGTAATTTGAAAAAGGCTAATAAAACACCTGAAGAAGCAAATATGAAAATGAGATATAGGGTTTACGAACCAACTGTGTTTTCATCTATTATTAGTTCCGATGTAGAAGTTTTATGGAAAGATTTCAAGGAATCATTTGTCTAATTCAAAAATTGTTCTTATATTTGTATAACAATGCCGATGTGGTGAAAAGGTAGCCACGCAGGACTTAAAATCCTGTGGACTGAAAGGTCCGTGCCGGTTCGACTCCGGCCATCGGTACAAAATTATACAAAAATAGATATGGATTACGGAAAAGAGTTTCAAAGTTATTACACCAAGCATCTTGGTAAGGGTTCGTTAGATTTACATTACTACGGACAAAAAATTGAAAATTCAATGACACCTTACATTCTTGAGGAAAGAGAAATGAGGGTTACTCAAATGGACATTTTTTCTCGTTTGATGAGAGAAAGGTTGTTATGGGTTGCAGGTCCTGTTGATGATAATATGTCAACTGTTGTCCAAGCCCAATTAATGTATTTAGATTCGGTTGAAGGTTCAGACATCACAATGCACATTGATAGTCCTGGTGGTTCAGTAAAATCAGGTTTGTCTATGGTTGATGTAATGGATTACATTAAATGCGATATCCGTACAGTCAATACAGGTATGGCGGCTTCAATGGGTTCAGTATTGTTAGGTGCGGGAACCAAAGGAAAACGTTCTTCTTTACGATTCTCACGTACAATGTTACACCAATCTTCAGGTGGATTCCGTGGGAATATCCAAGATGCAGAAATTGACATGAAAGAATGGAAAAAAATCAACGAGATTTTATTTGATTTACTTGGTTCTTATTGTGGTAAAACAGCCAAACAAGTTATGAAAGATGCAAGTCGTGATTTATGGTTATCCTCACAAGAAGCTTTAGAGTACGGGATTATTGATGAGATTGTAGTTAAAAAAGAAAAAAAATAACCAATAAAAAAAGGGTTCCTCACGGAACCCTTTTGGTTTTAAAATCACCCCCTTTATTTTAGTTGATTTATATTAACAGGTTCTAACCTGATAATGTCTTATTACGCGACAATTTTAGTTTTTAAATCGTCAGTTTTGTCAGTAATTGCGCTTGATAGTTTTGATAATTTTGGACAAATGAATTCACTAATCTTATCTTCTAATATTTGAATTAATGATGTTTTATCTTCTGTAAAATAATCTACTACTGAGTTTCTAAGTGCTGAAACAATAAATCCACTAGCACCTGTATTTAAATTCTTTTCATTTTGTAATTGTAATACATAACCTTCAATTAACGAATCCGCAATTTTGTTAGATGCAAATCTACAATCACTGAAGAATTTATCATAATCAGCAATGTTTAAGTTACCGACTAAAGCAACTATAACAGAACTCATATAACTATTTTGAGGAATTCCTAATGTTTTCGTCAACCAACCTGCTATATATTCACCGAATACCGCTGGAATTGATTTAACAGAACCACCAAAAATATTACCCAACATTGAAAAAAGACCTTCATTAATTGCTTGTGGTGTATACCCTTGTACTTTAAGATATCCAATTTCGGTAATTATTGATTCTACTAAATAATCTTTTTCTTCTTCAGTTTCAAAACTTTTACCTTCAAATAAGAAATTAAATCTGTTTGTTATAATTTTATTTTCAACCATTAAATCTTCTTTTTTCTCTTTTGCTTCAATCAAATTTTTCTTTAATGATTTTTTTAAACTTTCTGCTTGAATACCTTTCATTTTATCATCTACTTTTTTCTTTTCAATCGCACCTAATTTACTGTATTCTGAATTATATTTTAACGGTTCTTGTTTTTTCATATTACTAATTTCAATTGATGACATATCGGTTATTTTTTTGTTTGTATTTGGTTGTTCTGTTGATGTTTGAACACCTTTTATTGTATCATCTACTTTTTTCTTTTCAATTGCACCTAATTTACTGTATTCTGAATTATATTTTAACGGTTCTTGTTTTTTCATAATACTAAGTTCAATTGACGACATATCAGTCATTTTTTTTGGTACATTTGGTTGTTCCGCAGATGCTGTTTGAGTAGTAGGTTCTGCCTTTCCTGATGTAAAGAAATTATCATTTAATTTTGCCGCAGTAGTTGGATAATTTGTTGTTATATCAAAAACTTTACCTGTTGCAATGTTTTTACCATACCATTTTCCAGCTTGAGCAACTTGTTCTTTAAGTGCATTTTCAGGTGATGAATATGCGTAAACATATTTTTCATCGCCAGGATATTTATAAGAAAAATCTAATTTACTTAACAAATTTTTATCAGTAATTGCCGCAGTACCTGTTTTACCACCTGATTTATTTGAACCTTCAGTAGTTTTTAATTTTCCTGACTCACACGTAAACGTACCTCTTTTAGTTTCAGTTCCTACTTTTTTAGTAGTCATATCATAACCGTATTGAGTCCAATGCCCATCTTCCCAATAAACAATCATAGATGATGGTCCAACAACTCTTATAATGTTTTGTCCTTGGTATTTTCCTGTAGTTGTAGAACTATTTTTTGGGATACAATCAAAAACACCTGTTTTGGTTGTTTCTCCAACAGCTGGTGTCTGTACACCACTCTTACAAAATTGTTTTTCTTTGGCAATTAAATCTAATAATTCTTGTTTAAGGTCATCAAATCCTTGTTCACCAAATTCTCCAGTACTATTAACTTCCGATTCAAACTCTTCAAGTTGAAAACTTTCGTTGTCTTTGTAATAAGCCAAGAATTTATCATAAGCACATTTACCTTTGAATTTTTTACCAAATATATTGGTTTTCATCAAATCAATTAACTTTTGCATGTCACTTGTCTCAACATCTCTATCCAAGATGTCGACAGCATCATCAACAAAATCTTCTAAGTCTCCGGCAGATATTTCATTTCCTTGTTCTGAAATAACTTCAACATTTTCAGTCAAAGTTTTTTTCATATCATATTTCATCATAAGAAGGGTTCTTTCTAATGCTTCTTTACCTTCTGTTATAATTTTGTTTTTCATAGTATTTTATGTATAAATATCTTTCTTATAGTAAAGTATTTGCTTTACCTCTTGTAATAGTGTACGAATCTTTCCATTTTGTATTACCAATTTGGTTCGCAGCACCTCTTTTAATACCTGTTTCCCATTTTGTTACTGATGGATATCCTGCACCCCCACCACCAGTTGTTGTGGTAGATGCTGCCGCAGCATCACCTTCTTGTTCACCCATTTCATTTTTACTTTGAGCTAACCCATTAAAGATGTCAATTAATGTATCTATATCAAGTGTCTTGACTGCCATGTCTATAAATATCAATTAAAACATTTCTGCCGGTGGTACGTGGTCATTTATTAAGAAAAACTCATTCATAAATGATATTAATTCATCTTCATCAATTTCTAAGGATTCATCATCGTCCATTTCTACATCACCATCTTCCCATTCATCATCATCAAAATCAAATAAATCAAAATCTTCTGTAATGACATTATAACCGTAATCTTCAATTTCTTGTAAGTCAAACTCCGCAATTCTAATAACTTCATCAGTATCAGTACTCATTCTAAATCTAACCTCTAATAAAGGGTCTTTAATGACCGTTTCAACAATTTCTCTAACTTCCATTTGTTTATGGATAAAAAGTTTATTTAATAACAAATATCATATTATTTTGTAAAAGGATATAGTTCTTTAATAAATAAAAAAAATCCCCCAATGTTATTGGAGGATTTAATGATTAACTAATTTAATTAATTATAAAAATTTACTCATTCTTTGGAACATTTCCAAAGTAAGATTTCTTTGTTTTGAGAAAGATTCTTTTAAATCTTCATCCACTTCTTCTTCAATATCATCTTCATAAACATTTAATGCTCCGTCTGATTCAAAGTCATATGGTGTTTTTGCGCTTGATAAATCCATATCATTTTCGGTGTCTTGACCTAAACCTTCATCACCTTCTCTATCAACATCACCAGCATCATGTTGGAATGTGTCTGATGGTCCACCACCAAAAGCCATACCATCTGATAAATCACCAAACATTGAACTTAAATCGTCACTTGGGTCATATTTTTCAACATCCTCCATTGAATCATAATCATGGTGTGGGTGTTCTGAGTCATAATCTTTTAATGTTCCGTAAACATCTTCAGGACCGTGTGATTGGAATTGGTATGCTGGCTCAACTGATGAAGCAACATCTCCAATATCTAAATCTTCGCTCATATCTTCTTCTAAAGATTCATCACTACCACATTGTTCACATACTTCTTCATCCATTTTTCCACTACACTGTTCACACACATTTTCATACATTTGTCCACCACATTGTTCACACATTTCTTCATCAATTTCTTCATCATCTTTTTTGCCAAAAATAGATAATGCTGAATCTAAATCTTGTTGTCTTTCTTTTTGTTTTTTTTCTTTTGTTTCTTCATCTTCTACGTCAAAATAGAAGAATTCATCAACCTCACCTTCTTTCATTTCTTCGTTATCTAAATATGGTTTTCTTTTTCTTGATTCATTTATACCCATATTGGTATAGGCTTTAACTTCACCTTTGTTATTTACAACCAAACCTTCTTTGTCATTTGCAAAGTCTTGTGTAAATAATGGTTGTTCATTTGACACTGGATTTGGGTTTAACGTTCTATAACCGTTATAAACATGTTTGTGTTTATCAAGGATATTTTCACGTTCTTCATTTGATAATGGGAAAAAATATGAGTTCATAATCTTTTTAATATAAATAGTTGTGGGAATGAAAAAAAGTAGTATCTTTGTATAACAAATAACCACCACCATGACAACAGAACAAAAAGTCCGCAACTATCAAGGTAATAACCAATTCTTGAACAGCCTTAAAGAGTCTTTGACTCGCTACCCATCTCTAACTCAACGTCAGTGTGATATTGCTGAAAGAGCATTGAAAAGTATTGAACGTAATGGAGAGTTGGTGATTGAAAATCTTTCTGAAGATTTGCAATTGATTATGAAATACACAGGTTCTAATGATTTTATCTTGAAAATTAAAGATGACTATATTAAATGGAGAAACTTATCTGAACGTCAAATTGCTGCGGCGGTTAAATCTATCAAAAAAGAAAAGACCCCAACTATGGAAATTCGTGTTGATTTGAAAAACGAATCTATCCGTATCAAACGTGGTATCGCCTTGAAAATCAAAGAAGAATATGGTTTGGAATTCATGCCAATCTTGGTTGACTTGGTTGGAACTACTCACATCAGTGCCAAAGCGGTAAGGGTTCGTGCCAAATTGACTAAAGAAAATGGTGATGTGTGTCGTTGTTGTGGAGCTGAATTGACTGATGAGTTCTCAATCTTGACTGGTATGGGTCCGATATGTGCTAAAAACTTGAGATTGAAATACATCAAAGACAAAGTTGAGGCAGCTCGTTTCCACGAAGAATTAGCACTTCGTATTGAAGAAATCGGTGAGTTTGAGTTTTGGTTACCAAAATCCCAAATCAAAGAATACGTTCAAGGTGGTCGTTTCAAATTCTTGGCAGAAAGGTTCTACAACTAATGGAAGTTTTTGTTAAAGTTTGGTCTAAAGATAATCTTTTGGGTTTCCTCCAATTTCCTGATGAGGAAACCCTTTCGGATTGTTCAGAATTTTTTGATGAAATGTTTGATGGTGGTTTTAAAATTGAAAAATCCACCAAAGAAGAATATGATGCGTATCAAGGTGGTGATGAAATTACTATTGAGGATATTAAAAATGGTAACTATCGTATTGAAGATGTTGACTAACCGAATTATTATGTGTAGATTTTATTCAGGTTCTCATTGTATTGTTTAGAGTAGTAGTATCTTGGTAATTTATTTAAGCCTTAACAATCTTTGAGAACCTTTTTTTATTATGGAAACTAGACATATATTAGAACTTGATGATTATTGTGAAGGTTCCATACTTTTAGATGGATATAACGAAGCAATTATTGGTATTGTTGAATCATTTGAAGGTCGTAGAATATTATATTCAAAAAACCAAATAATTGATACTTTGTGTAAAGATGGTATGACTTGGTTAGATGCTGAAGAATATTTTGACTACAATATTAAAAACGGATATTTTGGTGAGTTATCACCTGTTTTTTTGGAAATTACGGTAATGCCAATTAAAACTCACGATGAATATAGATACGAGATTACTTCTTAAAGTAAGTTGAGTATAAACTTACGTACATCTCCATAACCGATTTACAAACTTTTAAAAAAACACGATTGATTGTAGTATCGTTAAACTCCATATTGTTTTCTTCCATAATTCTAATTGTTTCAGAAACCAAAATTTGTTTTACATTATCAACATTTTCAAATAATTCAGGATAATCATCTGGTTCACCATCAAACTTATAAATCAATTTATGTAAATCGTGTGAGTCTGTCATTAAAAATGGCATTGCCTGAAGCATATTAACCAATCCTGATTCTTGAACCAGTTTTAGATAATCAAGAACTGGTCTATAATCCATATTCTTAATAATGTCTTTATGTTTTGATAATGTTTTTAATTCATTACCAAATTCTTCAGTTGTTAAATTTGTTTTTGGTTTAACATCCGTGGCTAATATCCAACTATCAGTATCAGGTAATAAATCTAAGGTAGAACCATTATCCCATTTAATATTATATTGATAACCCATTCCAAATGGAAGTGTTACCATTTTAAGTACAGTACCTTTTGTACCCATACGAATCGCACTATATGGGTCGTCCATATGGAGTAAAACTATTCTATCGCCAGGTTCTAATTTTGGATTTAATTGTGACATACTATACAGAATAAATATATCAAAGTATTTATTAGTATGGATGTTTTAATTACAGAAAGTCAAAGAACATTAATTTTGACTGAAAGTTTAAATGATACTTTAAAAACTATACACGAACATGGTATAGATTTTTCAGCTGGTTTATATAAAAGAGTTAAAAAAAGATTAGGTTTTAATTTTAAAATATTATTAACCTTTGGTGCTGCTGTTGGTGGATTAGTAGAACCTTTAGAAAAATTTTTACAGGGAAAATATCCTGAAATGACGGAACAACAAACACTTATGGTGATTGTGGCGACCACTTGCATCATGTTTAATGAAGGAAAAAACATTTTAAAAGAACTTTTACCCAAAATAAAAGAAGAGGGTTTAGAAGACATATTTAGAACTTCTATTATTAAATCAAGAAAACTTATAACCGCATTTAAAGGGTTTTTAGGTACCTTAGGAAACTCCGCAGCATTTTTAGCCGATGTTATTAGTTATATTTACATGATACCATTAGTTGGGTATCTAACCATGGCAATTCAAGGACACGTTATGTCATCAGATGATGTTTCAAAATTAGTAGAAAGAATTGCGGCAATTGGTGTATTTCACATCGCATCTTCATCTCTTGAAGAAATTGTGAATAGAATAATTAAAAAATAATTATTTAACGTATTCGTCCATTAGACGAGCAACAATTTTATCAATTGTTGACTGTTTTAAGTTATAAGTTTGTTTTCTTCTATTAAAGAATTCTCTCATTACTTCTTCAATATCCTTACCCTGTATTTTGGCTTTTCTTTTAAATCCCGCAACTTGAGCTTCAATTTCATGTGGTTGTGTATAATACCTTAAAGGTTGTTTGTATTCCTTGTCAGGAAATTCATAACCAGAATATTCTTGATTTCTATGTTCCAATTCATGTCTCACAACATCATTTAGTTCACCAATTAATTCATAAAAAATTTCATTACCAGCATTCTCATCAATATCCACTTCAACTTCAATCGTATCTTCACCCTCAACCCAAAATGCTTGAACATCAAATGGTTTTAATAATTCATGTCTATGTTTTTTTGGTGTTGGGTTGATTTTTAATACCAATTCAAAAGGTGGGTGTTGACCAAGATTGTACTCAGGAAATGTAATTTCTCTTTTACTCCTTAAATTCTTTTTTATTTCAAAAACTATATCTCTTACAACATCACGAACAGTTTTTCTATACCCTAAATCTTCAGTAATTGTTTCTTCTTTATCAACAAGTACAGGTTTTATTGACGTTACAATAACATTCAAATCAGAAACTAATTTTAAGGCTTTTGTTATTTTATCTGCAGCACCATTTTTAATTGGGTAAAAACGTAATAGATTTTCACTATCCCCCCAAATGTCTTTGTATTCACCAGATACAAGTTTTCCGAGTATGGTATTTGGGTCAACATGTAAAGTAACTTCAACAAGGGCATGGTCTTTCCACTCACCCACAGAAATCATAGGTTTGACTTTGTCAATTTGAAAAGTAAAATCGTAACAATCTTTGTTGGCATTCTCATCATACCTCAAAAAATTACCACACCAAGTTAGTTTTTTGGTTTTAAAAATCCTATTAATCTGTTCTATGGTTGAATTGTCCATTGAATATAAATATCATAACCTAAAGTTATTTCTGTATTGGATAGGGAATGATATACCAAAACCAACACGAGTCGTAGTTGATTGGAAATATGATAGAACAATATCAAACGAATATGGGTCCTGACTAATCAAACGAATCGGGTGTAAAGATACTCCAAATTCAGGTTGTAAATCAAAATTATTTACACCTTTTGGTGTTATTTTAATACCACCACTTATTCTAATACCATCTTTCATATATCCTTTGGAAATACCCAACCTATTGATAGAATTAAATGGTGTGTAAAAAATACTACCACTGAATAACCCACCATATTTAACACCCAAGTAAATTCCGAAGTCTTTTTTGTCCAACCCATTAAACGCAGTGATTAAAGATGTATCACCCTGAACCAAGATAAAATCACAAGTCCTACCATTGTTGTAGTTGGTCTGAGCCTTAACAGATATTGTCATCAAAACAAAAAGGAATATAATTAGGCGTTTCATATAACAAAGATACATAATCAATTTGATTTCCACAAATAATCTTGTATATTTTTGTCATGGAATTGTTAAACACTCACCCAATCAAAAAATCAGATTTGGGTTTTCACGGAAATTTATTTGGGGGTAAAATACTTGCTTGGGTTGATTCTGCAGCTTCAGGATTATCAATGCAACTTTGTGATTCACCAAGATTGGTTACAATTGCTTTGGATGAATGTAGATTTATCAAACCAGGTAAAGAAGGTCAACTACTCAAAATATATGGTAAACCTGTTAAAGTTGGAAACACGTCAATAACTCTTTATTTAGAGGCAAGGTCACATAGTGTTTACACAGGAAAACAAACCGTAATTCTACACACTCAAATTACGTTTGTTAGGATTGATGATGAGGGTAATCCAATTCCAATTAGTGACAGAGCAAAAAATAGAATTAATCAAATTATTGAAGGTAATCTTGATATTTTAGATAAAACCATATAAATTTGTATTTATAATCACTACGGAGGTTTGGCAGAGCGGTCGATTGCGTCAGTCTTGAAAACTGAAGATGTTGAAAGGCATCCTGGGGTTCGAATCCCTAAGCCTCCGCAAAATCTTGGGATACTAACCCGAGATTTTTTTTTGGAAGATTACCCAAGT
>Ga0315909_10000625_pt1 | contig 47651 bp, 51 predicted proteins | sample LakEriMetagenome_11_FD_203527 | JGI IMG/M metagenome (GOLD analysis project Ga0315909, IMG submission 203527) | Freshwater fungal communities from buoy surface, Lake Erie, Ohio, United States - Buoy 2 MA125 | ecosystem: Environmental > Aquatic > Freshwater > Lake | place: USA: Lake Erie, Ohio... | reverse complement strand
GAAGGTGTTTGATAGGGATGTAGCGGCAACTGCACGAGAAGCTGGTCCTGTTGAGTCTCGATAGCTGAGAGCACCTTGGTTTGAAATCCAGATATCACCATCCGAAAGTGTAGTTGGTGAACTGCCAGCAGTTCTTGATCCAACGCTCAGTTTTGCAATCGTATTGTCAGCAGCAGCAGTGAGTTTGCCGGTCATCGTGCCGCCAGAAGTTTGCACCGCTCCCGTGATGCGCGAATCGTCACCTGCTGCTACCGTGTTTGCAGTCGTCCCAATGCTCTTGGTTGCGGCATCACCAAGACCCAAATTGGTTCGCATGCCGGCCTGATCCACAGACCGCATGAACGTGTCAACGCTATTAGTTACTGGTACGTCAGGCATATACTAGGGTACAATGTATCGGAAACCGTCTGGTGTGCGGAAGAAAAACCCGTCAAAAGTCTTGTAGTAATGAATCACCGCCGGTGTTGATGAACCGCCCTTTAAAACAACCTGCGAGGTTGCTGCTATGGATATTTCGATTTCCATTAGTCGTTGAACAAGCGGACAATCTGCGTTGCCGATGTGTTGGTATTCAAAACTCTAATTACTTTCACCGGGAAAAACCCGGCCGGTGCTCCGTGAAAAGTAACGACATCTCCCCCTGCAGTCATAACTCTGATGTTCCCTGATCCGCCAATGTACAGCGTCGATGGAGCAAACTGAGTTGTGTCGTTTGGCACTACATCCACAGCACGGGTAGGCTGAGTAACCGTGTCGCGGATTACGGAGTTTACTCCGTCATTGATTGCTGCGGGATTCGTGTTTGCCATATGTCTACTAGGATATCGCTCTGCTGAGCATGCTTTCTCGAGTTGTGTCAGCTTCTGAGAGCAACTTCGCTCCTTGCGCTGCCTGAGTCAAATTATCAACCATCTGTTGTCTCTGCGCGGCTATTGCACGCTGCTTCCGAATCTCAGCCACAACCTCGTCGGGACGCACAACCTTCTGTGGCACTCCGAGCATGTCTCCATATTCGTCTACCACTTGGTCCATGTCGATTTTGTCGAGAATCTCAGGGTACGCCTGCGCTAAATTTCCTGCGAATCCGACAAACCGCTCAATGCCTGCTGTGGCAACTAGCTTCTGCGCCTGAGCCATGATGCTCACGTACTCAACTTTCAGTTCCTGTCCTGCAATGTCCGGTGGCGCAGGCGGAATCAATCCTCTGCGCAGCATCATTGCGAACGTCCGGTCAATCAGCGGATCCAGCAAATCCTCATTCTGGCGCTCAAGCACCGGACCAAGCATCAGCAACTTCTCTTCATGCCTCTCCTCAATCTCGCGTGCTGTAATCTGCCTCCGGTCACTGTTTGCCAGCATCAAAAACAAGTCTTCGTAGAAGCATTTCTTCACTCTCTGCGAAGTTTCCTGAATCAAAACCTGCAACTCCCCAAGCGGCATCTTTACTTCGTGAGCCGGCTTAAACCCGGCCTGCCCTTGATTGCCGTCAACGTAGGTGATGTCCCCGGGGAGAAGCGAAGCCTTTTGGTTTCTCAACGACATAGGAGCCGTCATTGGAGGATTCACCATCTTGTCGATCGACTGGATCATCCTCCGTTGCATCGCTTGGAGTTGCTTGATATCCCCAAGCGCATCCATCCCCGGGGACATCCCGTAGACGTCTTCCCCGGTGACCGACCACCGAGGAGCCATGATTGGAAACTCATCAAATCCACTCTCGCTCAACATCCCCTCATCTTCTTCTGCACCAACCTCCCAATAAACAGATGCGTACTTCTTGAATTTTGCCAGCAACTTGCCCTCGTTGTAATCCTCGTTTGGCATCACAAGTTGCGCCACATCAATCCATTCCTCGTAATTGCCGTTGTCCCACAAGTCTCGAGTCCGCTTGGTGACGTTGTCCTTCCCAAACTGCTGAACCAGTTGCCGAACTGTCATACTGTACTCGCGCATGAACGTGTCAATTGACAGTCTGGCGTTTTGTGACAGGCAGTATTGCCCGATTGGGAATGTGTGGCATCTGATTACATCAGCATCGTCTTCAAGCACTGCCATTGCCGCAGTGCCAAACACGCCCTCATCGCCGTAAAGCAGCGGTAAAGCGTTGTACAAGTTAGATTTAAGGAAGATTGTCCGCATCCGTCGCGTGACATCGTCCAACCACATCTTTACCGGACCGAACTCAGAAAGTTCAGGGTCTGGCGTTGAAAGCATGAACCATGGTCGGGCCGGCGAAGTAAGCCCCGACATCATCCCTGCCTGCAAGTTGCGTGATGCCAGCGTTGCCGTCGAATCGATGATCTTCTGGTTTTTTCGGTCGCCCCTGTTTCTTTCTGACAGAGTAAATCGAGACCGGCGAGGTAACACGTAATCCGACAAATCTCGCCAATGCGGCATAAATGACTCTCGCTCACGCCTTAATGCGTTGCGCATCCGCTCGAGTTTTTGTCGTTTTGTCTCCATGCTATTCCCCTAACAGAGTTCCTCTACGGCGCTGCTCTTCCATAAGCCCCAGCATTTCTTCCTCCTGCGAATTGCTGCCAATCATAGTGCGAGATTCAGTTGGATTTGATGAGTATTGGCCTCGCTCAAATGCTTGCCCTTGTCTTAAGCTGTACTTGTCTGGAACTCTGCTCTGCTCAAATTGATCAGACGTTAGCATCGATTCGTCTCTTCGTCCTTCGTTTTGCTTTCTGGCTACTTGGCCTGACGACGGACCCATCATAAGCATTCCAACTCCTCGGATTGCAACGGACAAAGGGTTGTATAGGACAAGAGTCTTGGCTACTTGCTCGAAAACTTCAGTAACCGGCCGAACGACCTTTTTGACCGCTTTGAACCCTTTACTAAGCCAACTCATTTTACGAACCTAAAAGAGACCCTCGGTTCCGCTGCTGCTGACCTTCGTCAAGCGTCATGCCCCCACCACCAAGCAAACCGGAAATCAAATCTGTGCCTCCTGCCCCAACTCCAATCTGATCGGATCTCCCGTATGATGCCATGGCTGCCCTTTCCTGACGATTAGAAGAGCGAATAGCTTCGCCTTGAATTTTCTCTTCACTCATTCGCATCTCCTCGTTTGCCAGTTTCTTCTGCTGGTCCATTTGACGCTGAGCCTGCTTTTGCTGCTGCTTCTGTCCGTAAAGGGACGTTCCAGCAGTAATGAGAGATCCGACGATGATTGCAGTTGCTACCCAAGCCATAAATTAAGTCAGTTGGTGTGACGCTTCCCACTCCAAGTAGGTTGGTGATTTAATGATGAAGCGCTTTTCAATATCTTCGACTTCCGTGCTTTCGCTTGCAATCACATTTATCCACGTCAGGTCTTCAAGAACGTACCCCAACTTGCGTGACCCCGCTTCACTTTTGAACACGCACGGCCCCTGAACATCAACCATCCTGCCATCCATCAGCACCCGCATCCTCCCTTTCAGGATGATGTTGAAGCAAGACTCCCCGTGCTTATGCCCGAGCACCAGTGAACCCGCCGGCGCTTGCATCTCTCGCAGGTAAACGCCACTGCAGAACTGGTGCGAGATCTGGATGCTCGGAACTAACTCCTGTTCCGTGTTTGCCAAAAGCGCTTTCTCAATCGCTTCGTAATCCACAACACCAGATTCAGGGTCAACCGAACGTCCAATCTGGTCCAAGACCGATAGCACGAAGTCAGCAAACTCGGGGCGTTCCTTTATATCTATCTCAGTGTCAGGCGAATGGGTCATATTCGGTGTGGGCTTTATCGGTGTGCATGGAAATCAGGGCGGCCGGTCCTCTTGTCGCTGGAACAGGATGGGCAAACGTGAGCGCCAGTGCGTCGGCTAGGTCAGGGCTGGACATTCCGCGCTTTCTCATGTCGTCCTTGCTCTCCAACTCAAGTTTGCCTGCAGCATTGGCGTAGCTGTACGTCGGTCCGCACAAATCAATCTTCAACTCGGTGATATCTGGAATGGAAGCGCCTGCCTTCAGCCATTCAGCCATGTCCCACCACATTTCCGCCCTCTTGTTCTGGAACGTCGGCTTGTTCGGCTTGCCTCCAAAATCCACGGGGATTGGAGAGAACCCAAGTTGACGCAACCGATCGATGACGCCCTCGCCTCGGCCGGCATCAATGAACACTGCGTCCGGTTTCCACTCGACCCAATGCTCTGCCACTTTCCCCGCAAGCGTCATGTTATCAATCATCGTGTACGTTTGCGGTGAATGCGCCACAAGTCCCTGCCTGCCAAAGATAACCGACCTGTCTCCGCCGTATCGAGCGACGTCAACGCCGAGGATGCGTGGGGCGTGCTCGTAATCCTGCTCGGAGATGTGTTTTCCAGAGCATTCATGCGCTATGTCGATGGTAATCAATTGATTATCGCTACTGGCATCAAAGTCGCATAGCATTTCCTGACGGAATTGGTTCTCCGTCATGGTTTTCCGCATTAGCTCAATCTCCTCGGGCTTGATGCATCCAGTGTCGCGGTAGGTGTAGAGTCTTGTGTACCAGTCGGGGTCTTTCCGCGCCTTGTGGTACACCTCGGAGAACAGGTTCGGACCCTTGGGTGTACCGATGAACAATGCCCATCCGTTCCGGTCCGCCAGTGCAGGCCGAATGATCTGGCCCCACACCTCCGGTTTCATATCGGCGACTTCATCAATCACGATGCCATCGATGTAGAGGCCGCGCAGAGCGTCGGGGTTGTCCGCCCCGTACACCGAGATGCGTGCCCCGTTGGGTAGCTCACCCCACAACTCACCTTCGTTGATCTTCACCTCGGGGATCTTCTGCAGTTGCGGCTTGAGGTACGGACCCCAAGCCACTGCCTTGGCCTGCTTTAGGAACGGTGCGAGGTACACGTACCGTGCCATGGGCTTAGTGGTGATGCCTGCAGCATCCAACAGGGTCACGCCTGCCATCACGGTCTTGCCGGCACGCCGATGGCACACCAACACGCTGAACCGCTTGAGACCCATATGGCACTCGACCTGCCATGCCCTCGGGTGATACCCGATATCCGCCTCGATTTCAGGCATTTGACTCCTCAATGTAGAGCGGCGTTTGCAGGCCAACGTGGGATCCTGCGATGTTGTACTCGTAGTATTCCAGCGCCTCATCCGCCCCCATCCCGTTGTCCTGCAGCATCTTGAGGATACGTTGGACCGAGTACACCGCGACCGGCACTGCACCAACCATGGTCCAACCCATGTAGGCATCATCCAGACCGTCTGCCAGCACCAACTCAATGCCTTGTCGCTCAAGCGATTCTGCCAATTCTGCTCTGTTCATAATGTGTTGAGATTATGTCGCAAAAACCTGGTTCGCAACCCGCTACAGTTCCCCGTTTACCACTCGCAGCACCCCGAGTTGTTCAGGGCTTGCCGGCACTCGGGTGATCAGGCGGATGACGGTGGGGCCGCCTGCGCCGGCTGCCTCGCCGGCCGGCTCCTTCTCTTGTGGCACAATCTTACCGAGCAGCGCGCAGAAGGTGCGTGGGTCCGAGGTAGCCAGCGCCTCGAGGTACTTGACCCCACCAACCTTCCGGAACGCCCGAGCCAACGCCTTCTTAATCTCGCCGGTGATGCGGTTGGGAACGCCTTTCGGCCTGCCCCGCCTCTTAGCCGGCTCTTCCTGCCCCGCCTTTTTGGTCACCTTCTTTTTCATGTTTCACCACTCCCCGTAAAGCACCACTCCATTTCCGTGGAAATCAACCACTTCCACGGCCGTGATATCCTCCCGCATCCTGAGTACTGCCAATGCCAACTCATCTGCAGTCCACTGACCATGCCTGACCAAATGTGCCTCGATTTTGGTCCTCAAATCAGCCACAAACTCCTCTCTCGAGCACACTTGAGCATCCAGCCTCGACCACACTCGCATGGCAGATCCATTGCTGGATGTGAACTTGGTCATGGCCTCTACAAAAACCGGCGCTCTTTCAGGATTTTCCATATGACACACTCTGCCAGACGTTGCAAAACGGTCAACTTGTGATGCTTCTTTTGGACAAGCATCACACATCCATCACAACGTAACATCCTCAGCCTCAGCATTGTGATGCTTGTGATGCTTCTTTTTCGTTTTTTAAACACTTTCCGCAAACTCCCCGCACAACCCCCTCTCTCCCTGCCATCTACCACTATTCCCACTACTTTTTACCAAAAGAAGCATCACAAGCATCACAAGCATCACAAGCCTCATCCTCAACGACTTGGGTGTGATGGTAGTCCCCAAAAAGAAGCATCACACATCCATCACACTCAAAATCCAGCACTCAGACTCCCCGCATCTCTGTCTCCCCCTGCTACTTATGCGCAAACATCACTCCCGCACTCACTTCCACGCTTTTTCCAAACCACAAAAATCACCCATTCTCAGCTAAGTAGCACTGCCCCTGCAATTTGCGTTATGACAAAGATTTCCATTGCAACCCATTCTAACCCATGCGAGGATGCAGGCTCAGTGTTAGTTAAATCAAAAATCAAAAATCAAAAATCATGAGCACCACATCCATCAAACTCACCACTGCCTCGGCTGCCCGTAGCCAGTACCTCGAAACACTCAAGAGCGGCACTCCCGCCGACCAACACTATGCCGAGAGGGCGCTGACTTGGGCATTCAGAGACGTTCCGTTCCTCAAACGCGACCATCAGTTTGCGTTGACGTTCAAAGACCAAGACCACCGTCAGGGAGTGCACACAATCGGCATTGGGCGATTTTCGTCACTGGAAACGGCCGTTTATGTTGCCGGACTCGATCTCAGCTACAACCGTCCGTTGGCGCAGGAGGAGATCCGCCGAATCGAACGGGATCCTCGGGTTGGTTTTGCTGGCGCACTCGTCGACGACGACAACACGGTGTACACCCTGCACAATTTCGGTCGGCATGGCCGCACCCTAAACGTGTTTGACCCGTTCTGCTCCGTTCTTGATGACCGTCCGCTCAAACTGATCGCACTCAATCACACCAACCTCCAACTCATCTACGTTGGCACATTCCCCCGCAAATTCCGCGACTCGTTAAACCAGATCACAAACAAGCACTTAGGTGCTGAAGTAGAACTGTTTATCGCATAGCACCTCACGGGGCCCCTCGGGGCCCCACACCACAAACCAAACAAACCAACACCATGAACACGCAAAACATAACGGACTTTCGGCACACCCCCACTGGCCCCGTCGCCCGAGTCGATGGGATCTGGCACTCGGTCAACGGACTCTACTGCGTTCAAGAGATCCGCTACCCTCTGTCACAACGGGAAATTGACAACCTCCACGCAGAGGAAAGTCGCACTCCCGACCCCGTCGAATTGAATCAGGTCGTTTTCTGGCATGAACAAACGGCCCGAGTGCTGGCGCTGACCGAGGATTTTGCGACTCTCCGGTTGGATGACGGCACTACCAAGAGCGTAAGCCGTAAACACGTGTTTGCGAGCGCTGAGCGAGCACAACGGTACTCACTCCGGTCGAGGGAGAGCGTCACCCCCCTCCGACTCGATCAGGTTGTGTTCTGGCGCAATGCGTTCGGGCTTACGAATTCCGGTAGGGTTGAGGAGTTCGATGACACATTCGTGACGGTGCGGCTCCCTGAAGACGAGGAGAACCGTCACGCCGAACCCACAATCACCCTCAGTCGGGCAGTAGTCTCAACGACCCGCCACTAATCCCATGAAATACCGATTGAACATTGCACGGGACGTTGACCGTGACGGGTGGGACGAGGATGGCGGATACATCCTCAACACCCCCCACGGGTACTGCATCGATGCAGGTGACAGAGAACACGTGCGGGGGTTTGACACTCTCGCTGAGCTGAAAGCGTTTGTGCGTGCAGGGGGTGTTATCCCCTGCACCTGCGCGGACTGCAACACCAACAACACCAACAACACCAACAACACCAACAACACCAACAACATATGAAAACCCGACAAATAACCATGACAGTCATCAACCTCAGCGACCTCGTAGCACTCGTACCTGACGTGCAGGAGATCGCAGACCTGTACGCACCCCCTGACGACCTCGACTTTTTCGCTGACAACGGACGTTTGGGGCAATACCCCCACCAGTACTGGTCGCAGAGTCTGCACCTAGCACCACTGGAGGACGTTGCAAGTTACTTGACCCCTGAGCAGGCCGCCTCCCTCTGGAGCAAGGTACAGGGCACCCCCGAGGATCTGTACGTCCTCTTGACAGCATAAACACCCAACCCAAACCCAAACACAAACACACCATGAACGCACCGTCCATACAACGACTACAGGCCGACCTCGGCCTGACCACTCAGCAGGCAAAGCTAGTCCGCGCCTTGATTCGCAAAGAGGTAAAAACGTGGGACGAAACCCTGTTTCCAGCCACAAGCGCTTGGCTCAAAACGTGTTATCACCGACCCTCCTACCCTGACAGACTGCTGTCAGCGCTCAACGAGGTGATCGGCGGTGACGGGGTCGAAGCCATTGAGGGGCGGGAGTTTAACCAACCCTCGGCGCTATACGTCAACACGGGAGACGCATACTCGCCGACACTGCTCTACTGCTACCGCTCAAACACGGTCAGGCTCACAACGTTGGGGGACTACGCTGAAAGACTCTAGCGGGTTCCCGTCTGCGCCTCTCCACAAAGGGAGGGGTGCAGCAGGGAACCCACGGGGTTCCGAGTTATGACACATAAACCCATTGCACCCCACGACGGTACATGGTATTGTGCAGGCTCAGTGTTAGTTAATTCAAAATCCAAAATCCAACGCCATGAAAACCACACCCATCAAACCCGTAGACGCAACCGCACTCGACCTGCAACGGTTCGCACTGGCAGTGCTCGAAACGATCTGCGACTCACAAAACGTAGGTCACAACCATGCTCAACACCCGTTTGTCGAGCGGGAGAGGTCGTTTGACGAGATTGTGCGACTCGCAAACAACCTGCTCAAACTCAACCCCGAAAACGGACTCCTGTCCCGCACTGCATCAGTCGAGGACGTTGCTCTGGTGCATGATTGCGCCGAGGCGCGTGAGTCGGCCGAGTCCGAGACCCGTCGACGTGAGGTCAACGAGTGGGGCAACCCTCGCAACCCGTCGCGCATCGTGTTTCGCAACGGATTCTACTGGGTGTTGGGACTGGCGTTCGACAACGACGAATACAACTCGGGCGCATGGCTAGCCACTCATGACCGAGGCTACGCATCCCTCCAAGATGCGCTCGACCATGCCGCATGCCGTCGCGTTGCACGTGACCTTGCCGCCGTATCAGGTGCCCTTAATGAGGTGCTGTCAGGGGCAAACGCAGTCCCCCAAGCGTCCCGCAAACACCGCGCAGTCTAACCCCCACAAACCAAACCACAAACTAACCAAACCCATGAACCTAAAAGAGATCATCACTAAAGTGCTGGAGAACCCTCAAAGCGAACTCATCCTCACCGAGGATGGGTTCGATTGGGCCCCGAAAAGCAACAATTGGGCAACCGAATACCTGTCCCTCCTAGACCGTGAAGGGATGTTGCAGGCGACCCCCACGGGTGAACCTGACGCAGAAGGACTGGCAGAGTGGGTACGCGACAATGTCGGGGACTGGTTGCGTGCCGAAGTCAACGCAACCGAGGATTACGACCGAGACCGCATAGCGTTCCTAGCACGTCTTTTCGCCGCAATCTAAACCCCAAACCATCCAACCCCATGAAACCCACACCTCAAACAATCGCGGCCGCCAGCATCCTCCTCGCCTGCGTCGATGCTCTGGCACTGGCAACCCTCGACCTCGAATTATGGGAGGCGCTCTCGATCGGAGCGCTCTTGATCACCAGTTACGCACTCGGGTTGCGAGTGGGGCTGAGCAACGATACCGAACTATGACACTCATGCCCATTGCGCCCCACGGCCGCTCACGGTACATTGCTCACCCCATGACATACAGCATCACAATCAATGGTCGGCCGACGGACATAGTGTTCCGGTCTAAACGTCGAGCGGTGCAGGCCGCACTTGCCCTCGCCAAAAGCGAGGGTGGGGTCACCGAGTTCGCCGAATACAGTGCTGGTCTCGGTGCGTGGGTTTGCTCGCCCGAGAACCAGTACAACGTCCGTCGCCGCACCACCTGAGTTCCCGTCTGCGCCTCTCCACGGGGAGGGGCGCAGCAGGGAGGGCAGATCCTCCATCAAACACAAACAAACCAAAAACATATGAGCAACAACGCAAACGAAATAAAACACGCAGTCGCAGTGTTCTGCAAATACCTCGGGCCGACAAATACACGGGGGGCACGGGTCAAACTGACACTCCCCGCATACGGAGTTTCCAAGGTGATCCCCTACTCCTACGAGCACTCGGGGTACACGCAAACCGCGATTGCATTCCTGCGGGGGTGGGCGATCCAGCCCGAGTATGACGTCGAGGGGGAGACGGGGTCAGTGCTGATCATCAACCCGCTCGACTACGCACTGCTGAGGACGGCATTCGCAATCCCCGAGGTGCTGCGCACTCCCGTTAAATAACCACACACCACACCCACACACTATGGATAACCTTGAATACAGACGCGACGTCATAGCATACCAAGTCTTTTTGCGGGGTTCTTTCTCCGACTGGACTTCGGATCACCCTACCGAGGCGCAGGCCATTGCGGCCGCGCATAAGTTGCGCGAAACCCTCAAACCCCGAGGCGACGACTACCGACTCATTGAGATTCGACGAGTCGTTGAAGAGTACTCCGTTTTACCCGAATAAACACCATGAATACTACCCAAGCAACGTGGGATTACGAATTTACCGACACTTTCGGCGACCAACCCAACTTCAGTTGGGTTGCCCGAGGATCCGTTGTGGGCACCCGAGAGGAGGCATTGCGCGAGGTATTCTCGCGCATAAAGATGCACCGTTGGGAGGCAGCAATCGTGGATCGGTCTGACGTCACCGAGTACTGGTTCCCCCAATTCAACTGCGTCTTATTCTTTTACGAACAGGAGGTGTTGCAATGACTCGTCAACGCACCATTCGACTGACCGTCGTAGAGGACGTCGATGCAGGCTACGTCTGCTGGCATGCGCCGAAACAGAAACTCGACGAGTACCATCTGTTAATGGCGGATGCCCTCCGACTCAAGTTCGACGTCAACGGCCCACAACCACTACGACTAAAGGCAACGGATACGCTCGACGAACTGAACCGGAGGATCGAAACCGTCGCCGCACAAAACCGGACGAAGGTCACTCGCACCTCAAAGACCGAGTGGTTCTTGACGTCAAGAATCGTCACCAGAAAGCGTCACCGATTCCCAACGCCTGCAGGTGACGGGGTCAAGTGGGGCCCGTCGAACTTCTACCCCCAAGTCTGGCGCGACCTCGTCACGGCGATTAGGTCGGGGCTGGACTTTTCCACGGGTTGGATGGGCGCGAAAAAGGAGGCACTGTCAGTGCGCATTAGCCGAGAGAACGGCCGGTTCCTGTTTGAAGTGTCGACCTGCCTAGGGGCCGACGAGGATGGCGAGGGGGGTGGTCTTGGCAAAGCGGCGTTTTCCCTACACCGCAAACTGCCAATCGACGAGATTGAGCGTCGACTGGATCGGGCAGGGTTTAAAGCGTGGGCGGCCGCAAAGGAGGACTTGCGGCGCAACCTGCCAGAGGACTCGACCATCGACCCTCGGGACGCATGAGTGCTCCTGTCTGCGCCTCCGGAGCATCCGCCAGAGGCGCAGCAGGGAGCAGTTACGCTCCTGACAAACACACCCAAACAGCAAAACCATACACTCAATATGACGGAAGACAAACTCCAAAACATCGTAAACCGATTGCGTCGGGCGCGGATAAGCGGCGCCGAGATGGCGTTCGGCGACTACAAAACCTTGCTGCTCAAAACAGGGCACACCTGCGCAGAGACGGGGGATGACGAGCCGTTCGGTCCGCTCGTGAACCTGCTCACGGCACAACTGCTGTACGCACTGCTCGCAGCATACGACCCAAAAACCACTCCCCCACTGCCCCCTGCGCTCGAGTACTTCACGCAGTCAATCCTGCGCACATACGACTACTCGTCCGGAGGAGCAGAGCGTTGGTCAGCGTGGGGCGACGACGATAATCTGGATCTGACTGCCATTCACAAGGTCCATTGCGCAGTGTGCGGTCGTCAGCACCACAAACACGATTTGTCCGAGCACATTCTCTGCACCGAGATCGGGGGGCTATTTGTGCAGACCATCGTGGTCCCAATCCTCGGGACTCCGCCAGAGCACACCCCGCCCGATTTGTTCGACGAGGTGAGGGAGGTTTGGACCATGTTTCTGGAAGCGAACAAGGCCTACCCGAGGCGTCAGCTAACGAGTCGCGAAAAGCACCAGTGGTCGTGAAACGTAAAACGAACAAACGTCCGCCGAGACCGAGGCGGGACCGAGCGGACAGGGAGGAGATGATTGACCGTCTTGCATGGGCCATGCTCGATAGAGCGTGCGACCCTGCGAGTCGGGATGTGGCACTGGTCACGGTCACTTGTCACCCCGATATCGACGAAGACGGGTGGGAGGAGGATCTGGCGCTCAACCCGAGGAAACTAGCAGCACTCGCCGGCACGTATGGACGTCCCTGAGTCGCCAGCATACCGGATCCAGCACCGAGAGACAGGTATGTACCTGTTGCGGGAGTGGGGTGATGAGTGGGCGCTGGACCGGTCGAGAGATTGGTGGGTGCGCAATCTCAGCGACTCGTCCCGCCTCAGTCTCGACGAGGCGAGGAGGCTTGCCGTTGAGTTGAGGCTGAACCCGAACCAATACAAAATCTGCAGGCGCTAGTCTGCTGCAGAAACAATAAGCCCCGATCAGGATTAACCCGATCGGGGCTTTTCTTTGTTGGGGCTACCCTTTTGGCGGGGGCTGCCCTTTGGCAACCGTCTTGAGCCACTGGACGATGTCCTCCTCGTCGTACTTTACGAGGTTCCCGTACTTCATGTAGGGAGGACCGTATTTGTTGGTCCTCCAGTTCTCGAGCGTCCCCGACGAGATGCCCAAGAACTCGGCCGCCTGCTTGGATGAGAGAAGCTTCATGCGAAGGGTACGTCGTCCTCGTTAATCTCAGCAGGCGCGGCCGGCGCGGCCGCCTTAACGGCCTTGGCAACCTTCGCCGGCACTGCAGTGGACAGTCGAGCCTTAGCATCCTCCTTGGCTTTAAGCACCGACCCAAACTCAGCGTGAGTTGAGTGGGCCATGGCACTGGTCCAGATCCCCTTCAGCGAATCCAGATCCTTTGCCTCGGAGATGGATTGGATTAGGGCAGGGATATCAACCTGCGCGGCCGGTTTCGTGGATGGTTTTGCTGCCATGGGTCCACGACCAACAGCAGACTCCCCATCGTCGTCATCCTGCGTGATGCCAACGAGTGCGGTCAGTCCGTACCTCCGCCCGTAGGTGATCGCCGACCCGACTCCCTGAGCGTTCTGCGTGCCAACCGGAATCCAAACGCTGGACTGAATCCACTCACCCGATTCATGCATGAGGGTCGTCACGACCCCGACCGCTTTCGGGCCGCTCCATTGCGGTCCGAGGTGCTCATGGGCATTAGGCTCAAGCACCCCCTGCACAACTGAGAGTCCGTTAGCGGACAATGGATCACGGATGGCATCCCAAATCGACGCCAAATCTGCGTACTTGTTGCGGAAATGCGGGTTCACCGAGTCCTTCGACGCGGCTTTAAACTTCCCCTGCGCCTTGGATAGAGCGCCGGCCAATTTTGCTATGGTGTCACTTGTTCTCATATGGTTTTTGCTTTCTTTGTGTTTACGCGGAACCCCCTATATGCAGCACGTACGTGCTCGGGGACTACTTTTTCCTCAATGGTTCCAGCGGATATGCTCCAGCCGGCCCCAATGACTTTTTCGGCGCTTCCGATATGCGCCAAAATCTGATTGCGAGTGCCTTCCTTAAGCGCCTCAAGGCTCTTAATCTCATTGCTCAAATGCCGGTACTGAGTGACGAGGTCGTCGAGTTCGGCCGAGTTGTCGGTCACTACGGAACCGGTCACGACGGTCGAGTGCAGTTTGCGCAGTGCCTTGGAGTCGGCAATCCAGTCGGGCGCAGGCGCATTGCCGGCGGCCTGACTCGTCCAGAACGCAGTCACCGCTTCGGCAATCGACGCATGGATGGTCGCGTCCGCTTTGCGAGTGATGATTTTTGGGTCGTTGCCTCCGACCAGCGCAACGATTGCACCCCAACTCCTGCCAGAAGTCATCAACTGCGCCTGCAACTGCAGTTCAATGTGCGCAGGGGCGGACAGCACTCCGTCGTCGCTCGTCCAGTTGTCGCGGAACTGCAGTCCGTCCACGTTTTTAACCTCGAGCACGGCTGGACCGTCGGGGTGCGATAGGATCTCGAAATCGAAACTCGCACCAAGCCTGAGTGCAGGCAGGCGTGAGTAAACATTGCGCCGGCGGACAGTCCAGCCCTCATCCTCGGCAACTCCCACTGCAATCGCGTCTTGCAGGCGAGTGCCCCACTTGATTCTGGTCGTCTCCTCGAAGTCCTCAACATACTCAGGGCGCTTGCTCTGCCAAAGGCCAAAGGCCGTTTTGTAAGGGCTAAGCCCAAACAGTGCAGCAACATCCGTCGATGTGATGTCACGTTTCCTCAGTTCCAGCCACTCTTCAGTGCTTGTGGGGGTGATGTGTTCATGTTTATGCATACCCCACCATGTAACCGTGGGTCTGCGTGGGGCGCAAGGCTTTTCTGTGGGCCAATAAGGCGTTGACCTTGTTTGGTTTGTTGACGTATGGTCAACGAATGTCCAGCGAATCTCAAAATCTTCCCTCTCGTTCACCCGCTGAATGGGTGACCCACCGTTTTGGGGGAGTTCGTAAGTTGGCAAAAGCCATTAACATCTCGCCGGCGGCCGTTTCCAGATGGAAAAGACGGCAAGGGTACATCCCCAAGAAAAGAGAACAGGCAATCCTCGTCGCGGCCGAACTGCGCGGGTTAAACCTGAAGTACGAAGAAGTCCTGTTCGGCGAATACACTAGCAAACTCAAATGCCCTCGGAAAAACTGCAACTGCGTGAGTATCAGCAAGATCTCCTAGCACGTACAAAGAAGCAACTGGCAAAAGACCGTTGTACCCTGATGGTGCTGCCAACCGGCGGGGGCAAAACCGTCATCTTCTGTTACATGATTGCACGTGCGGCTGAGCGCCAGAAGAGAACACTGGTCCTCGTCCATCGTCAGGAGTTACTCCAACAAGTCAGCGACACTCTGACTCGGTTCGGGGTCGAGCACCAGAAGTGCGCACCAAACGAGAAGGTCGCTGCCAATGCACTGGTCACAGTCGCATCCGTCTTTTCAGCCGTGAGGAGGCTGGATTCATTGCCGGCTCCTGATCTTGTGGTCATTGACGAGGCGCATCACTGCGTCAAATCCTCAACGTGGGGTGCTGTTTTGGAGTGGGCTAAAGGCGCGTACTGCGTCGGTGTTACCGCAACCCCACAGCGACTATCTGGCGAGGGGATGCGCGAGTGCTTCAGCGCCATGGTTCAGGGGCCGACAACAGCAGAACTGATGGAGCAGGGTCACCTGTGCGACTACAAATACTTTCGCCCACCCGGTTTCACGGTTGATGGCATCCGCACAACTGCTGGCGACTTCAACTCGGAGGATGCCGTGCGTAAGGTCAACACTGCAGCAATCAGTGGTTGCGCAGTCAGTCATTACGAGCAGCACGCCAATGGCAAAAGGGCAGTCGTCTTCTGCATCACCGTTGGTCACGCTAACGACATGGCAAACAGGTTTTTAGAGCGTGGTCATCGAGCGAAAGTTTTAAATGCCAACACTCCAAAAGCCGAACGAGTCGATATCGTAAGACAGTTCAATGACAACGAGATACAAATCCTCTGTTCCTGCAATGTGATCTCCGAGGGGTTTGACCTGCCAGCAATCGAATGCGCCATTCTGCTGCGCCCAACGAAATCGGTTTCAATGTATCTGCAGCAGGTTGGCCGCGCCCTTCGGACCGCACCAAATAAGCAGCACGCTGTGATTTTGGATCACGTTGGCAACGTGGATAGGCATGGGTTGCCGTGTGACGACCGTGACTGGTCGCTCGACGGACGAAAGAAGAAGAAATCACAGACCGGCGAGGCAGCCATTGCTACTCGAGTCTGCTCAAGTTGCTTTGCCGTGAATCGGGCCACTGCAGATACGTGCGTGGTGTGCGGATTCACGTTGGTGAAGTCGCGCAGTCTGAAGATTGATGAGTCGTCCAAATTGGTCGAGATGCGCCGAGGGAACTTCAGGCCGGCGAGAATTGACCGGCTCAGAGAACAGAGAGAAGCAACAACTTTACCTGCCCTGATTGCCTTAGCAAAAAGGCGCGGGTACAAGTGGCCGGTAGCGTGGGCCACTCACATAATGAAAGCACGCTACACAAGCAGCAAGTAACTGAACAGCAAAAACATGAACAAGGAATACAAGGTATCAATAAGAGTCGGGGAATACACTAACAAGCAGGGAGAAACGAAGGGTAAGTACCTCGAGATTGGCGAAATACGAGTCGGAGAGAAGGGTCCGTATTTTGTTTGGAAATCGCACACCATCCCCATGGAAATCCAGTATCTGGCGAATAAGGAGCGCAAGGCCGATATCCTCTGCTCCATGTGGGAGATTGAAGGCAAAGAATCCAAGTCGCAAAGCACTGAATTCACTCCATTCTAGTGTCAGAACGACGGATTCAGTCTGAGATTTTGTTAGCCGCACCTCGACTCGGGGTGCGGCTATGGCGTTTTCAAACCGGCAAATATCAACTGCCAGACGGACGTTGGGTCGCGTCTGGATTTGCCGGCGCTGCAGATTTGTGGGGGTACGTCGTCGGATCTGGCCGGTATGTGGCAGTTGAATGCAAGACCCCAACAGGCAGGGCAACCGCACAGCAGTTGCGCTTTCTTGACGTGGTGAAAAAGGACGGAGGCATTGCCGGCATTTGCCGCTCGGTTGCTGACTTTGAAAATCTGATCCGAGGCGCTTGACCTGTTAACCTAAATGCAACACCATGCCCCCATGCCGCTGGATTTTAAAGGGTTGAGCGCCTCTCTGCTCGCAAACGCAAAAGACGTTTTGGTGCAGTGGTTTCCGCACGGTAAGTTTGTCGGGCCAGAGTTTGTTGTGGCGGGGCTTGCCGGCGGACAGGGGGAGAGTCTCTCAATCAACTGGCAGAGAGGCGTGTGGAAGGATTTTTCAACAAATGAAGCCGGTGCTGACTTGATTTCGTTGTATGCTGCGCAGAACGGATTGACGCAGGGGCAGGCATTTAAAGCACTGTCTCCTGATACACGTCCAGTGCCGGTAAAACGATTGGCTGCCACACCCCCTCCTAAACCAAGCGCTGTGCAAGTACTGCCTCCAGAGTCGGCGAGTCGCCCGACGTTCGTTCATTTTCGGCATGGGCCGGCCGTTGCCTCGTTTGAGTACAGAACCAAAACTGGAGCGCTGATTGGGTACATAACACGGCATGAGCCGGCCGGCTCAAGAAAGCAGTTCATCCCATGGACGTGGGACGCAGAAAAGAACGACTGGCAGTGCGTTGGGTTTGTGGATCCTCGCCCCTTGTATGGTCTCGACGTTCTTGCCGCTAACCCGACCAAGCCGGTCTTGCTGGTTGAAGGGGAGAAGGCAGCCGAGGCAGCCAAGCGCATTGCAGGTCACGTATACCTGCCAGTCACATGGCCGGGGGGTGCGTCTGCTGTGGCAAAGGTTGATTGGAGTGCGCTTTCCGGTCGCAAGGTTATCGTCTGGCCTGATGCTGATGAGGCAGGGGTCAAAGCGGCAAACGCTATCGCAGAAATCCTTTCTGACAAAGCGGCAAGCGTCAAAGTTATCGACGTCAAAGGCATGCCCGAGAAGTGGGATGCTGCAGATGCTGCTGCAGATGGCATGGCCTATGATGGGTTTGTCGAGTGGGCGCGGCCGAGGCTTGCTCAGTACGAACCAAAGACGACGGACGAAAAAGAGGCCATTGCGCACGCCGAGAAAAGCGCCGGCCTGCAGGACCGAGTTCAGTTGTGGAACTTCCTCGGGCTGGAAGTAGCAGGTGAAGGCAAAGGCCCGATTGCAAACCTCGACAATGCGTGCCGCATCCTCGAGAGGTGGGATGGGTTTTCCGGTTCGGTATGGTACGACACATTCAAAGAACGCATCTTCACGGCATGGGAGGGAGAGAAGCGTGAGTGGAACGATAACGATGATCTGAACCTGACAAGGCAGATTCAGGCCGAGATTTACTGTCCTCGGATGTCGGTCGAGACGGTCCATCAGGCGCTTCGCCTGACCGCGCACAAGCAGAAGAAAAACGAACTGCGCGAGTGGCTTAATTCCCTGCAATGGGACGGAACATCTCGGCTCGAATGCCTGCTTACCAGAGGGTTTGGCGCATTCGACAAGCCTTACCACTCGGAAGTGGGCAAGTGCTTCCTCTTGGGCATGGTTGCTCGGGCGTATAGGCCGGGTTGCAAGGTAGACACAATGCCTATTCTGGAAGGGTTGCAGGGCACGGGCAAAAGCAGCGCACTCAGGATTCTTGGAGGCGAATGGTTTGCCGAGTGCCATGAGTCGGTGACGACAAAAGACTTCTATCAGGTCCTCAAAGGTGCGTGGCTTGTGGAGATTTCCGAGATGCATTCGTTCGACCGATCTGAAGTCGAGCGCATTAAGGGCATCATCTCCTGCGCGGTTGACCGTTACCGTTCACCATATGGACGGAACGCCGAGGACCATCCTCGCCAAAGCGTGTTTGCCGGCACAACAAACCGTGACGACTGGCAGAGGGACGACACTGGTGCTCGCCGGTTTTGGGGAGTCCGGTGCGGGGAGATTGACTCAGCATGGCTTGCCTTCAACCGAGACCAGTTGTTTGCAGAAGCTGTTCACCGTTTTAATGCCGGCGAGAACTGGTGGTCAGTGCCAACTGTAGAGGCAGCAGCAGAGGCGGATGAGCGCCGGCCGAGAGATGCGTGGGAGGACGTACTGCGCACCAACATGGATGACTCTCGCCAGTACACCATGACCCAAGTCCTTAATACCTGCCTTGATATCCCGCCGGCCAAACAGGACCGAGTGTCTCAGTTGAGGGTTGGATCCGCACTCAGGGCTTTAGGATGGGAACCAAGAACGTACCGGTCAACACGTGGGCTAACCATTCGAGTATGGGTGAAGAAATAGATGACTCCGAAGACGGGTTCAACTCCTACAAAGACGTCGCTCGAGCGTGTACCCGTTGGTTGATTAAGCGTGGCATCTACAGCAGAGAGATGTCGTTTCGCGAAACGCTCGACTGCGAGGCGAAAATAGCCATGAAACGCGGGGAGATGAAACGGCAAAGAGAGGAAGAAAAACTTGATCGTATTGTGGACGAGATGTCCGAGGAAGATTAATCTCCCCGCCATGAGTTACCTGTTTGATCGATTGAAAGAAGGTTCAACGTGGCGTGGAATCATGGCCTTGCTAATCGCGTGCGGCGTTAAGGTTCGGCCAGACCTTCAGGACGCTGTGATCAGTTCTGGCATGGCAGTAATCGGGCTAATGAACGTGCTGAGAAAGGAAAAATAACTCGCCGGCAATGCGCTATGGAGAGGGACCAAATGATTAACGAGCTTCGGGATGCCGCATCCTTTGCGGGAATCAACATTTTGGGGATAGCGGTTTCTCTTTCCAGCGTCGAACAGGGAGTCCGCATCCTGACAGGCATTGCCGTGTTGGTGTACTCCATTTTCAAAGCAGCAGGAATGGTTCGAGCATACCGCAATGGACAAAAGGAGCCTTGATGTTATCGCGACGCTCCACCCAAGCGCTCGGCCAAAAATAACGGCATTTCTTGAGGAGGCTCAGGGCGCCGCTGAAAAGCAGGGGTTGCTGTACATTGCCATCAGTGGGTTGCGCTCATGGGAAGAGCAGGAAGCACTGTACGCTAAGGGCAGAACTGCGCCGGGAAGAATTGTAACCAACGCTCGGCCCGGATCCTCAATGCACAACTTCGGGTTGGCCGCCGACTTTGGCGTGTTTCAAAGCAACGGGAAAACCAACACGTACCTTGATGGCGGCACTCCAGCGCAGCAGCGAGTCGCAGACAAGATGCACCGTGAAGCAGCAGTAATTGGCAAGCGCCACGGACTTCGGTGGGGAGGGGACTTCCGCTCGATTTACGATGCACCCCACTTTGAGTTAGATGTCCCGCACACCGTGGCTGAGCTTGCCCAAATGCGCAAACCCAACCAGTGGGTTGTGCTGCAGGGGTAATTACGACCTCAAGTTTAGGGGGACAACGTATTCAATCCCGCCCACGTTGACTGGCATATAGGCTGCGTTTGCCGTTCCAGAGGTTGCCTGCACATTCAAGTCGCACAACCCGAGTTCTCCGGTTGCGGCACTAGCGTAAGCGCCAATTGCCACTGCTGAAGAGTTAGAGCTTTTTTCAATCTCAACTAACTTGCCGCTTAAAGCCGACTGAAGGTTCCAGAACGTGCCATAAAACGAGGTCGCACTTAATATCCGAGCAACTCTGCCATACCCATGTGATATTGTTCCGTCTGCGCTCCAAACGGTGTAAATGTCTCCAACTGAAACGCCTGCTGTGCTTGAAACCGTGCAGGTGTGTGAATTTGCTGCAATCGAAGCGCCAGTCAAAATTTTTCTGAATCGCCCCTCTGCTTTAAAAGACAACGTAGCAGTTGTGCTGGTTGCCGTTGCAGCGCGGCTCAACATAAGAATTTGAAAGTAGTCTGTCCCGTCAAATGCTGAATCGGTATAAACAACACGCGTGCCAGCGGGGAACTGCGAAGCTATGACATATTGTCCCACTTCGGCGACTAAAGCATCGTTGAGTTTTACTACATTTGAACCGCTAACAACTGACGCTGTGGCGCTGGCTAAAGTAGGGTACGCCAATGAAACTGTAGACGCAGTAAGAGTTGATGTTACATTTGCGCTAATAGTAAAAGTAACGCTGTTACTTGAGTCAATATTTGTAACCGTCGCGTTTGCTGGAATGCCAGTGCCAGTCACCAGCATTCCCACCGACATACCCTGCGTTCTTCCGCATACAACAAGAAGGACATTTGATCCGATTCCAGCAGAACAAATCAAAGTGTCATACGGAAGATAATCTCGAAAATCGTTCCCTGCATTGGCGTTATAGCCAATCGCAACTGCGTTTGTTGTATGTGCTGATGATGACGAACCGATTGCAACTCCGCGAGTAGCAGACTTTGACTCGTTTCCAACAGCAACAAGCTGTTTTCTCTTATAATTATTAGCCACGTTTAATGGCTCAACAGAACTTGAAGCAATCCCTACCTGAATGGCATCTTCAGCGGAGAGCACGCCAGCACCAAACCCAATGGCAATCGAGCGAACCGAGCACGATTGCACATTCACTTGACCAGTCGTGCCTACCGTGGCGTTGCTTCGACAAACCACATCAACGCTGCCAATATTTACACCAGAGCTATAGGTTGCGGAAATCGTAAAAACACCGTTAATAAATCCCGTCAGTGCAAGTGGAAATCCAACGTTTACTGAAGACGTTGCGCCAATGTTTGTTCCCGCTTTGATTGTTGCCGTGAAGTGAGTCGTTTGCGTCGATGTTGCTGGCAAAGACATAACAATCTGACTGCTGGACACTGAAACAATTATGGTTCCATCAGGAATGCCAGTTCCGGTAATCAGATGGCCGGGACGTGCCTGTTGAGCAAGAGACCCAATACCAAGCGTGCTTGTCAGAATGTTTGACCCGGCAGTCCGTTTTACTGACACAGTTGTGTATGGCACAAAACCAGAGACGCGGATAATGCTGTCAGAAACCACGGTTACAGGACATCCTGTGACGGTCGCGTCTGTGTTTGTGAGACTGTAATAGTTTGTGTTGCCGATTGCTAAAACGCCGGTGTCGCTTCCACGGAATGCACGGTCAACTTCCTCTGCAGTGGTATCGCCGAGGGCGCTGCTGACAACTGGAGCCTGAAAGGCCAGAACAAACCCTGTAGCCCCGTTTGCGGGGGCAGATGAAAGCTGAATGCCACTGGCGCTAATGGAATAGGTGCTGCTGTCAGGCTTCTGGAGAACATTGTTGATCGAGACCAAATAGTTCGTCCTCTCGTTGTTGGTGTACCCGTTGATGGGAAAGAGAGTCTGCGTTCCATTTCCCACAAGCGTGGTCAGTACCGGCGCAGAAGCCGAACCTGACACGGACGCAGGCGCATAGATAAATTGCCCCGTTGTTGCATCCCACTTCAAATACTGACCGTCTGACGGGGACGCAGATGTGACCGCACGACCAACAATCTGCTTCGCGTTTGCACCAACAAGAGCAACGGATCCGTCTTCCTTCTTCGAGAAGAGATCGCCGAGAAAACTGTTGGTCGCAAGTTCACCGGTGACAAGCGCTAATGCAGGTGGGGTTAGGCTTGATCCCACCGTTCCGTTCGTTTTAGGGACGAACCTTCCGAGTATATCGTAGACTGGTGCGCTCATGGTTTAATAGGAACCTCCATAGATGACTTGGTTTGCTTGAAATGTTGCCACAGGCGCATACTGACTTGTGGAAGAGTTGTAGACGAGTGCCTGCCCGTTTGTTGGTGCAGTCGTCGATACGGTAACGCCGCGAATCTTCGCGACCGTTGGGCCGGGGTAGCTTCCAGAAAGGTCTCCACTTGCCGTGCCAGTTGGAGCAGGCATGTAGGTGGTGGAAACTTTCCCCGTGCCGTCTAACGGACACACTCCATTGGCCGTGCCAACTGACGACGACACAACGACTGCTGTGGGTTCGTATTGGGTTGCCGTTTGGTTCCACACTAACGCTTGCCCCGTGGTCGTAGGCGCGGTCGCTGTAACCGCTCGGCCTTGAATCTTTGCGACCGTTGGGCCGGGATAGCTTCCAGAAAGGTCTCCACTTGCCGTGCCTGACGGGGTTCCGCCCGAAGTGATTGCCACCCACACCGAACCGGTCCAGCGGTGCGTGGTGTTGTCTGTGGTTCTGACGTAAATCTTTCCGGTCTCTCCAGTCCCCGGGAGCGTCGATACTTCAACGACATCATCGACGTAGGATGGCAGGTAGGTTGAATCAATTTGGGAACTGGCGTTCAGCGGACACACCCCGTTGGCTGCCCCCCTCTGGCTTACTGCAAGCCGAGACGTGTCGGTCGGGTGGACGTGGTCTTGCCGTGCATAAAGCGCCGATGTTCCGACTGCAGCGGTCCCGTTCATCAATGGCGCTGAGATGCCGGCGCTTACAGCAACGGTCTGAACCGAGTTGTCTGAAAACTTGATTCCAGAAGCGTCAACGGTCAGGCCGCCAGAAGAGATTATCAACGCGCCCGTCATCGTATCCCCTGCCTTAGCCAATCTGGAGGTATCGGTTGGATGCTGGTGATCCTGTCTCGACCATTTGTCAGACGTTCCAGCAGACGCTGAAGTAGCGTTTATCACCGGCAAACTAGTCCCTGCCTGTGGCATCCCAATACCTGTCCATGCTGCAGCTTGAGTTGCCCCTCCCGTACCTCCCTTTGAGATGGCTAGTGTTCCAGTCAAATCAGCAGCAAGCAGCGCATTTAGGGATGTGTTCGTGCCATCTGATCGCAGGTAAAGCCCCGAACTTTGCGTGCCGGCCAAAGCATTGATGGCAGCCTGACGATTGGACTGTCCGGTCCCGCCCTTTTCAATCGTAATCACCCCAAAGATGTCGTTAGACGTAATCGGGCCTGAGTCGATGTAATACTCGGTTACAGCGGGTGTTCCGATTTGCCTTGTAGCCCAACGGAAAAACCCCGTTTCGCTTGGATAGGGGAACGTAAGGTCGAGGTTTACATCAGCATCTGGATAGGATGGCAGCAGGTCGATTTTCAGCTTCATCTCCTGCGACATCATCGTCAGCTTATCAAGCGCATCTTCAACGCTTTCTGCGTAAAATGCTCCTTGATTTCTGAAGACAGTCTCTTGGGTGTATGCCGCTACTTTACGGGAGATAACAACCGCATCCCCGGCTACCATGGAGTACCCCGACGCAATCGTGATTGTACCTCCCTCATAGTAATTAACCCCGGTCACGCTGTAGTTGGTTCCCTTCGTGAGCGGAGTCCCATTGACTCTTACGATAAGGTCGTCTTCCGAGACGATACGAAAGCCAAAATCGAAAGTGCGGGTAGTGCCGTTGTAAACGTAACTCGCCTTGGAGATAATGCTGGGGACACTCATATTATTCGCGTTCTTCTTTTGTCGGACCTCGGAGCAGTACCAATGGGTTTCTGGTGTTACCTTCCCACAGGGCTTTTGCGCCTTCAACAGTTCGTTGCAACTGAATCGCTGGATAGTGGAATAAAACCCCGGCGACCCTGTTTAACTCAACCCACGCAGTTCTGCTCATCTCTTCATTTTTGACCGAGGACGTTATGGCGTTGGCTAAGCGATACACGTCGCCAATCGGCCTGATGCCGGCCGGTCCCTCGTACCCTCTCTGCTCGAGAATCCCAATAAACTCGCGGGTGAACAAACTCTGATTGAGCAGAAACGCAAACTGATCTTTCGCCAGTTTCTTGAGAAGGTCTTCATCTTCCCCATACCTGCCAAGCAAGGAGTTCACCAGCAGGGTCAGCGCAACTGGCAGGGAGTTCAGGATTAACAGGTCTACCATTGCCCTGCCAATCTGCCCCTTCCCCTTGACTTCAATCCCTTTGATTGTCTCGACGTTCAGGTTGTATGTCGTTATCGCGTAGGAGTAAAACAACGTAAACAGACGCTGGAATGCACTGCCTTGTTGAGCCAAGGCCAAGTCCTTAATCATCCCCGACCCTTGCGTATCAATGATTGCTTGGTCTGCAAGCGTCACTGCGTTGTCATCCGACATGCCTTCGTTGATTGCATTGTCGTATGCAGCAAGCCACGTTGGCATATCTGCGAGTTGCTGCCCTTTGATAATCAGGTAGTAGAAGGTCGATTGAATCTCCTTCCGAGCGTCGGGAGTGATTGTGTTGTATATCTCGTTGAGTTCTCGGTCTTGAGTTTTCGCCCTCAACCGCATGAGCGTCGATTTTGAATGCACCCACGCAACGGTGTTCTCTGCCTTGCTCGCTGACGTCAACCAACGCATGGCGGCCTTGAGTAGCGGAATAGCCCCAACTCGAGTGACACTTTGAGTTAGCCCGAAAACCTGCTGCATGGATGTCATCAGGTTGTAGCCCATAATCGATATCTGCGTCCCGTTGCGCAGGAACTTGTACAGCATCGACCCGTGCTCCGTCCCGTGCGTGTCACCAATCGCAATCTGCTTCAGCAAACTGTTGATTGTGTACAGCGTGTCCTGCCCGTAATAGGTCTCAATCGCGGCCGCGACATTCCGGTCACGCAGGATCCTGCCAGTCTGAATGAGCATCTCATGGTGCGTGATATCGTGAATGACAGCGTTCAAGTGCCTGTGAATCACATCAAACCCTAGCCGCACTTCTCGCTCAACCCGGTCCAGTCGCTCAATCAAGAACCCCCTCTTGGTTGTGGCAGCGGATACCGATCCAGCCTTCATTGACTCAGCAGCGTCGTCGTCAGTTGCGAACTGACTGGAAAGCCCACGGTACTCTATGGGGTAATACCCACCTCGATACACGCCGAATGCAGTTGTGACCATTGCCGGCTCAACAGGTTCGGGGGCAATCCCGTATACGCGCCTCTGCTTCGCACTGATATCGGCCCAATACGAGTGAATCAAATCCCAAACCGACTGGACGAAATCCCAATCACGCTTTGAGAGGGTCGCCAAAATGGCCTCTACATCTGCCTGCACCCATGCGTTGTTGCCGTCAACAAGGCGCTGACGAGAGGACTCGTTGCCCCAATTTAGCGCCATGCACAGGACGTCCTCCCTCGAGAGGGAGAATGACTTGCCGTTGACCACAATGTCCCTGCGAGTTGCCATCTCTGACATCTCCTGTTTGGTGAACACGGCAAACACCTTCTTGAGTCGAAGCAGGGCATCCTCCCTTAGCGCAGCCTCATTGTTGCCGGCTTGGTTGATTGGATCCATGAACGCCCAATACATCGGGCCTGCCTCGTTGAACCCGTCCAACTCGCGAATCAGGGATGCCAGTTTCCGCATGGACCCAAACTGACCTGCAATCCGAGCAGCGAGTTTCTCTGATTTATTCAGCGCTCCAATTGGGCGGGGTTTCGGCTTGCGATTCCCGCTGATTGTTGCGGTCAGGATCTGAATCATCTCCTTAAACTCCCGCTTCTCCTCACCAACCTTGATTTCGAGAGCTTCCTTTGCCAGATGGTAAATCTGCTTTGCAAGGTCGAAGACGTCTTTCAACTCGCCCGGGGTCATGTCCCTAAAGTCTTTCCGATAAGCCTCGTCGAGAATGTTTTGTGACACGTCAACCGTGTACCCCTGCGATTTCTGCGATTCAATCCACTCACGCAATTTGACCCTCCGGTCCACTTCAACTAGCGGAATTGGGCGGAAGTTGAATCGCTCCAAAAGCGCATTCATCTGGTCTTGGAACGACCCTCCAGCAAGTCCAAGTTTGGCCTGCGCTGACTCTTTGTTGCGCGATTCCAACCAGTCCGCCTGCTTGTCGGCATTCTTGCGCACCTCCACTGCCATGCGGTGCAGCGCTGTGTTTGCCAGTTCCGCCTCCTTTGCTGACAGTGCCTGAATGTATTCCCCCCTTGCCGCAAAGCGAGTGGCTGCCTGAGCGTTTCTTTTCGCGGCCGCCGCATAGGTTCCGGGACGGATATCGCGCAATCTCATCCTGCCAAGCATTCTGGCAGCCTGCTGCTCAGCCAACTGCTTGAGCAACTTGTAGCTACCAAGCAGAGAGATAGCCGCATTGGCTTGGTTCTCAGTGCCGGCAATGATTCTGGCAGCAATCACCCCAAGCGGACGTGGCGCAGAGTTTAGAATCCGCCGCATTGCCTTTTTGTCCGCCCGGATAAGTCGCTGTAACTCAGCCATCTCAATGGCAATCACGTCTTCCCTGAACTCGTTCCTGACTGCCTCGGAGGCGGCCTCTGCAAGCGCCTCGGGGTTGTCGAGCATCGAGCCAAACATGGCATCCACATCTGCTTTGACTCTCTCTTTAACAACGTCAGCAAGAGGACGGATATTCAGAAGCGTGTTCAGGAGTTCTTCTCCAGATGCGAACCCAAATATTTCAGCGGCCTGATCTGGAGTCACCCCGTTTTCGGTGCTGTAAACCCCAAGTTCTCTCAGGCGCTTCATCTTGTCCTTGTCGGCGCTTCTCCAGTAAATGCCCTGAAGACTAGCCTTGTCTAACTTGAATGCCTGCAGCGGGGGTTGCAGTTCCTTGCCGTCAGGAGTGCGTCCAGTGCGCAGAACGTAGAGTGCAATGTAATCCTGCCTGCCTTCCAGTTCAGCCCTGACTTCTTTCTCCCTCTGCTCGCGATACGCCGCACGCTGCTTCCTGAGCAGCGCCCTTTCGGAACGCATGATTTCTTCCCCTAGCAACTCTCTAGCTTTCTCTGAAGCCTTGCCAATGAACTTGCTGTACTCATTCCAGACCGCTTCAGGCATCTTGTCTGGTTTCGAGGCAAACATCGGCTCAACCTGCTCCCTCTCTTCTGCTGCCTTAATCTCCGTCTCGGTCGCAACGACCTTGTCGAAAAACCCAACGATATCATCGGAGAGACTGACGTCGCTATCGTCGAACTTGCCAATGCTCGCAATCGTCTTGTAGATGTCCCCAATCCACTTCTTGAACCGCTGAAACATGGACTGCAACTCTTGGATTGGAGCCTTCCCTTCACGCAGGTACGCCTCCCAGTTTTCCGCGAGCAACTCATGGCCGGCAAACCCAATGTACATGTGAAATGCCGTTTTCTTTCTCCAATGGGCAAGGGCATTAACGATCTCATCGTCGCTCATCGATCTGATGAGCTTTGCGGCATAAAGTTCAGATGGGATACTGCCACTATCTGCCAACTGCGCTGCCATCTTCCGAATAAGCGCAGGCCGGCGCTGCCACCATTTTACAACCGTCTCCATCTCCGCCTTCACTTCATCGGTGGCGCTATCAGAGGCAGCAAGGTCACCGAGCGCCTCGAGATAGTAATGCATCATTTCGTGCATGATCGTCGCCACGTCAGCACTCTTGAATAACTCGATGGTAAACTTGCGAGATGGATTGCCTCTTTCCTTGGGGTAGAACGTCAACTGCCCTTTGACGAAATTCCCCTGATCTTCAATGCGGTTTGCCACAGCAACCGCAACGTCGTCCCAAATCAAAAACTCCTGAGAGGTTTTCAGGTTCCGCTTAACAGTAGCGACCCTGCCCGGGATCCCCATTGCCTTGAGAGTCATTGACGCTTGCCTCGCCGCTGCCTCAACCGAAATGCCTGCCATGTTGAGATACATGACATCATCTTTCCCCGCCAATTTATCAATCAGCGTCCTGCCAGTAATCGTTCCAGAGATAAACTGCCTGATGATAATCTCCGTCGCTTGGTCAATCCCTCTGGAACTTGCGTTGAGTTTTGCGTTCAAAAACGCATTCTTCACATGCTCTGACTGGTCATCAAACTTGCCGTCAATGTTGAGCAGTTGGTCTGTCTCGGGGATGTTAACGCTGTACTCAATGTACCGACGATCCTTAGCGCTTTTGTCCGCTGCCTTCAGTTGCCCGTACAACTCTGCCATCTGTTTGCTGTCAGAGAACAACAACCCCCACCCAAGTCCTCCCGTGTCAGAGGAGTGGTGTGCGGTAAACTTGTCGAAAAGTTCGGTCGAGTAATGCCAAACCAACTGATACAACCTCACAACACTATCGTCCGCCACAGGGTTTTTGGCTAAAACCATGCCACCAACCTGCAAGACTTCAGCGGCATCAGTCACCGGAGCGCCAGTATCCTTACGGTAAAACATCGACGACCGAATAGGGTTAAACCCTACCTCAACCCACTCGGGGTCATTCATGGCCTGCTGCGCCATTTGATACGTCACATCGACCGACTGAGTGACGTTCTCTCCTCGCATCGTGGCGATTGTGCTTTTTGGAGCGCCAGCAGCAATCTTGAGTGAAGCCTTTTGGCTCGAGCGAAACTGGACTCCGCGCAGATGCACTGCTGCAGCGTACCCAAGAATCGGGCCTGCCTTCCTGAAGTCTTCACGTAGCGGTCCTGTATCGTCGTGCAGCGACACGATCCAAATGCCACGCTCATCGTAGGCCGGGATATCCAGCCGAGACTCAACAATCCTCCGACCAATGCTCTCAGGAGCGATTATCAAGTCCCGCTTCAGAGTCGGCTCCCCTGCTCTCAACGGACGCTCACCTAACCCATAAGCCATCTCCTCATTGGTTGCTGGCACGGGAACTTCAGTGAACTCTCCCATAGGGGCGCGGGTGCGCACTATTTCCTGATACTCAGCGGGAGTGAGTCTGCCTTCCTGCATGTCTATTGCAGCCTGCTGCAGTATCGGATCTCGAGTGCGTTTGGTTCGCTGCTGCAGGGCAACCGTTTCAATAGAGTCGTCAGATTCTATTTCTGCAGAAGCATCCGCTTTTTGCGAGAATCGAGCGATGTCTCCCGGGATGCTGGTGTGCCCGACCATTTGCTGGTGAGGGCGCTGATTGTTCATCAGTTTCTCGGCGTACAGGTGTGCAGCAGAATATGCGTAGTCCTGTCCCTCTGCAGCGTCCGCCACACCAAACATCCAATACAGGTCTTTCTCCCCGTACCACAGCACTGCCTGCAAGTCTGCGTTCTCTAGGTCAATCCCATCAGCTTTCAGGCGGGTTCTGAGGATGTCGATGATTTCACGGACGGCGTTTCTGTACTCCCCTGACGTTGGAGCTTCCTGCCCCTTTGTAAGGTCTTCATCAATTGTCTTTGCCGCTCTGTTGAACTCGGTCTTTAGGACGTATCCATCCGCCCCAAAACGACGATGCACCTCACCAGAGTAGGCAAGCGTCCTTGCCAGCATTGGCGCAATCTGAGTTTGCCGGTCTCCGATGTTTGCGCTCGGCGTTTTCAGGAAGTTCTCAAGTTCCTTCACTACCGCCTTGTCTTCGTTCGTCCACTCGATTTCGGCCAGAGCGTATTCAGCATAGTACTCAGCACGCTTCAGCTTTTTCTTCTCCTCGTCAGTCAGTTTTTTCTTTACCTCTGATGCGTCTTTTGACGCCTTTCTGGCATCGGCTAACGCTTGCGACAATGCCTTGCGCTGCTCGGCGGTCGCGGCCTTTGCCGCTTTTTCTTTTTGCCGCATTGCCCCAAGCAAGCGGTCTAACGAACCCTTCAGGCCGGTGTACGTGCCGTTGTCTTTCTGGTCACCAACGGTAATGCCAAATGGCCGCCCAAGGATGCGCTGAATCGTCCGAGTAAACCAAAGGTCCATCGTGACGCTATCAAACAGGAACTGAAGATTCCCAAAGAACGACCCAATTTTCGGGCCAAGCATCATTGCGCCTCTAACTATCGTCTGCCCCAACTCCCCTGCCACTAGGTTCTTTTTCTTCCCGGCCGCTGCAACCTCTGGCAGAACTTCGGAAAGCAAAGCATCCACTTCCTTTGTTTGCATCCTCTCTCCAAGCAAATCCATGGCTGCAGCCAATCCTCTCGAGTTAATGAGGTTCTGCAGTTTGACCAAGTTGTTCTGGATTTGACCTCGGCTTTTCCCGCCAAATGTAACCAAGTCAGGGAGTCTCCCGTTCTGCTGGTAGAACCGGTAGACAACGTCAGCGAAAACAAAGTTCTGCTCAACCCTTTGCCCTTGGGACGTAACAGCAATCAGAGCTTTGTATAGGCGCTCCAAGTCGCGGTTGTTTCTCAACTCAGGATGAATGTTGTGAACAATCGCCATGGATGCCTGAACGGCCGCCAGATACCAGTCCACGCCAGATGCCTGCTTTGCAGCAAGCCTTGCCAGCGTGAAGTAGTACAGAGCGTCTGCAACCTTTTCCTTCTCCTGCCCTGTCAGCGTTGACGGATCTGACTTGCCAATAGCGTCTCCGATTTGGTTTTCAGCCCAAATCAAGAACTGCATGACCCCTTCCATCTTTTGCTGCTCGCCGGCCTTGCCAATGGAGATGTCTGCCATTGAAAGCCGAATAGCTTCTGGCAAAAAGTCCATGCCCTGAATCTTGCTTAGGGCTACCTGAGCCAATAACTCGACCCGCTTCTTGCGTTCGTCCGCACGGACCCTGCCCTCGGCTTGCTCTTGGTTTTCAACTGCCTGATAAGCGTCCAGTCGAATCAGCTTTGCCTGAGCGTCAGCAATCTCTTCAGGTTTTGCATTTGGGTTCTGCTGCATGAACCCGGCCATGAGCGTCGAGATGTCCTGCGCTGACGAAATCGTCAGCACGGGAGTCCCTGCCAGTGGACTTCTGGAGATGTTTACTGTTCCGCCGGTTTGCTGGAGGGCGGATTGCCACGCTGTGTCGGTTGAGATTCCTCCGCTGGATTGAGCGATGTCTGCTCTCGCCTTCCAGAGAGTTGTGAGGCTACGGAGGCGAGGCTCGATCCTATCACGAACTGCGACGAATTCAGACCAAAAACCGGATTGTCGAAGTTTTTCCTCGAAGTTTGAAGTGCCTGCTGCAGTTCGGGTATTAGTCTCATAGATTCCAAGATCCCAGTTCAGATTGAAAAAACAAATCTGTGAAGGCAAAATCAGGTTGAGCGAGTGAAGCCGATTAATCCAGTCCAAATACAAGGATTGGCTCACTCCAAAATTGACGAGTTTGTATCCGGTCGGGGTTGGGAAATACCCAATGTTTGATGCCTGATTTGCTCCGAGAATGCGCTTTGCTTCAGTGAACAGAATCTGGATTTCCATCTCGTTCAAAGGTCTCCCGTAAGAGACGGAAATCCCGGGTGCAGCCTGCTTCTCGGCATCAGTCGCGTTATCGCTAAGCGGAATGGCAACGTGTCCAGAAACGGCCTCTTGCTGTTGGATAATCCCGTGAGCCAACGCATACGCACGCAGTCGGGCGCTTGAGCGTGTAAGGAAGATGATGGTCCCTTTGGGCTTAAAGGAACTCTCCAGTTCAAGCAGGGACTGCTCAAGAGATGCAATCTGAGCCTTGATTGCTTTTTTAGCCTCCTTGTCTTCTGGCCGCTTCTGCTCAAGTTCAGCGCTTGCCTTTGCAATCGCATTGCGCACCTCGCGCATCTTGGGAGAGTCGATTTCGTTTCGCTTCACCAACGTCTTGATGCCCTTTTTGATTGCCGGGTTCAGGCTTTCCTCTAGCTGAGCGAGGCTTGCTTCAAGAGTCGCCAGAGCTTCTTTTGCCTCTTTCTTCCTGTCCTTTGGCTGAGCCTTTACATCTGCTTTTGCTTTTTCGACGGCCTCTCTTGCTGCTCGGATTTGAGGGTATAGCCCATCCTCGACAATGGATCTGATGGTCTCGTTTGGCAAAACCTCCCGAGTCCCTTCAATCTGCGCATTCCAATTGTCGTCTTCAAACTCAGCAGATGCCCTAGGCTTTAAAACCAATTGTCCGCTCGGATTGATTTCCAGCGATCCAGACTGATTGACATAGGCTGAAGGGGCGACGGTGCTCTCTGCCTGAGTTAGGCCGAATGCGTCTGCCAAAAGGTCGCTTCCCGTTCCGGGTTCCTGATAGGCAGTCCGAACCTCACTATCGAACTGCATCTTAACCCAAAGCGGAGCATTAATCATCGGGGCAAGCACACTTCCCGTGTTGTTGCCGACCATCATTTCCTGAGAGTATGTAAACCCTTGATAGGTAGCCTTGACCTCCATTGAGGTGTATTTCCTCACTGCCTGCACGCCAAACCGCTCTGCCAGTGTTTGTATCTGGCCGTTTTCATTAAACGCAATTGGATTTAACGGGCCGGCAATTCCAGCAACGGCAGCAACGCCGTCAACAATCCGTTGCGCTGCTGGCATGTCATTTGCGTCAATTGCCCTACGGTAATCCACCTCGTACCGAGAAACACGCGATTGCGTCAGTTGGCTCCTTCCAACAGGGACGACGACTCCAGATCCTGTGAACCTCAAAGCGAAACGCTCGGTGAACTCTGGCACGCTTATCCCCGCTCTGTCCGCCAGTGTGGCAACCATCCTAGCCGACATTGCCGCATTTAGCCTGAGCGTGGACTCCTTGATTTGCTTGGTCTTTGTAAGCGTACTGTTGATTGGCGCAAACGCTGCCTGAAGTTCTTCAAATATCTTATCCGCGAGCGCTTTAGTCTCGGGAGCCTCGCTGATGTTAGCTTGAGAGAATGCCAACTCCTGCTTGCGCAACTCACTCAACTGAGCGTTCAGTTCCTTAATCTTCTCGGTGTTTTCAAGAAGTTTGTCCCGAACCTCCTGCGCCTGCGCCGGCAACGCCGCAACGGCCGCTAATGACTCCTGCGCTTTCGCTTTCTCCTCGTCTGTTGCAGCAGCATCAACCCCGGCCTGCAGGGCAGCAACAGCTTCGGGCGTGGCGACCGTGGCAATGTTTTGCACCAATTCAGCAAGCTGAGCCTTTAGCTTCTCGGTTTCTTCCTTCAGCTTTTCCTGATCTTGCTCCAGCCTTGCCCTGCTCTGCATGAGTCCAGTCAGTGTCCCATGCGTCTGCATCTGCTCCTGAACAACCTGCCTGAGTTCGCTTACGTTTGGAGAGTTCTCCCCAAATCTAACGACCTCAGACAATGGCTGCCCATGCTCGGTTGGAATCAGAAACTCGATGTACTTGCCAATCTCAATAGGCAGATCTTGCCCCTTGCCGTCCAAGACGAGTTGGTCGTAAGCACGCTCATCAACTCCTAGGTTGATTGCCTGCTGCCTTGGACTTTGCCCTACTGATTCCCAATACTGAGTCCACGCATCAATAGGAAAGTACACTGTGCTTACCGGGCCGCCCTCTGCTGCCATCTGCGCCTGCAGTGCTTGAAGGTTTGGAACCAACTGAGGAGTTTCAGTGTTTGCCACTCCATTCGCCAGTGCCTGAACGTGTTCGACTTGAGCTTGAGCGTAGGCCGCCGCATCAACCGCATTTCGATATGAGCTAACTATGGCAGGCGCATACGAGATTCCTCCAGTGATGGCAAAAGCAATCGCTTCGTCAATCCACTGCTCGGTATCAATGCCGGCTTTTTCCCATCCAAGAATAACTCGAGTCAACCCGCCAATCCGTTCTTCTGTCCACTCAGTCAGTGGCCCATCCCACCCAACATTCTGAAGACCCAACTCTTTCCGAAACTGCGAAAGCGTTTTCGTTGGGTTGAACTTCAGGTATCGGGCTGCAATCGCTGACATGAAGCCGGTGACTCCAACTGCTTCAAAGAGTTTCTCGTATCCCTTGCTAATCCTAAACCCAAGCATCTCCGTCCCGATTTCGATGTACTGCTCCCCATAAGACCGGGCGAGTGATTGAAGGAATGACTGCTCGGTCTCTTTGAATACAGCGTTCAGCTTTACCGCTTCCGCGTCAGCTTGCTCGTCCGTCAGTCCTTTGAACTGAGGAAGTTGCTTCCTGAATGTTTCAACAGCAACGCGAGCAGCACCCCCGGTTGCTGTCATTGCAGCTACTCTCGTCGCTCCAGAAATTAAAGAAGACCCTGCTCGATAAGTTCCAGAGCGCATCATCTTCTTTGCAGCAGTTGCGCTAAACGACTTGGACAGGCTTTTGCGCAAACCAAGCATTGTGCCTTTGAACCCCGCTTTTGCTGCTGCGCTTGCAGCAGTTCCAACCCCCATGGACGTCCCTATTTCTCCAGCAAACGCAGGCAACTGCATCAAGATGTCCGTGACCCTTGCGCCTCGACTAGACCCTCTTCTTACTTCGTTGTCCTGCTTCAGCAGGAAAGCCCAATCGTCAGTCGTCATTTTGCCGGCTTCAGCCCTATTGGCAATTTGCTTGAACCGAACAAGGCCTTCCGCATCCCCGGCCGAAGCCACATACGGAATCATTTTAGCTTTTTCAAAACTCTGCGAAATCGAATCAGTCCATCCTCGAGGGTCTGTTGGCAGTTCAACCCTTTGCTCTGTTGGAGCATTCATGGCTTTTGCCAACTCTCTCATTGATTCAGATTGAGACTTCTCATCTGCGTATAGCGTTTGACCGGAAAACGCCGCGCCAAACTGCTCAAACCAACTCATGTTTTGGGCAGTAAATGCCCTCGAGCGCCTTCGCTGTATTTCGTCGCTAGGAGCGATATCGACCTCGTAGCCCTCTTGCCTGAGATAATCAACAATCTGAGACCTCGTCTTTTTGTCAAAAAGCCCCTGCTCTTGTGGATCAAACTCCTTCAGAGTTCGCTCTACAGTCATCATCGACTCAATGTCGTTCTGCGAGATTTTGGCGTGATTAGGGTTTAAGAGGTATTCTGATGTCTTTGGGTAATTTTCAGCCAACGCACGGTAGTCTATTGCTGGCGCAAACTTTTTATCTTCAGGCGGAAGATTGCTGACTATCTCGGGAGGAACTGCCAGTCGTCTGGCAATGTTCATGTCCGTCGCATGCTGCTTTGGGTCCGTTGACGTGGCACTCGCCATCATCAACCGAAGTGCCGCTGCTTTTTTATCGCTAAATGCTTTCAGCGACGAATCATTTTCGCCAGCAGTATCAAATGGATCCATTGCTATTCAAATCTGATGTTTGGCCTTGCCTTTTCCTGTGATCGCTTCCACAATCTGTAAGCTATTTCTTCAACCTTTTTTTCCGTTGGTTTTGGCTCATTGATAGAATCAGCATAGTCATAGATTTCAGCCAGAAAATCTGCGCCTATTTTTTCATACGGAATTCTAGCCTTTTTCTCAAACTCAGCAAGTTCTTGAGGCTTTAACTTTGCCAAGTCTCGAAATGAATGTCTTTCGTTTCTGAAAATTAAGTTTTCTTTCACTGCCTCGTCGATTGTCATTTTTGAACCAAATCGACGCATTTGCTGATAGTCAACAAGTTGCTGCTTTTTCTTTTGTTCCCCAAAATATGCTGGAGCGGTATTTAGCAGTTCTCTGAATAGCTTTGTTTCAAACTCTTTCCTTTTTTCAGCGTCGCCGGGATGCGACTGCTCTGCTAAATCCTTCGCTACTGTCCTTGTCGTATCCTCAAGCGACTTCAGCCATGGATCTGGCTTTTTTCGCTCAGCCTCAAACGATTGTTTTGCCCCGGTAACAACTGCCATTTCCTCGGCAGTTTTAGGCCAAAAATTGGAAACCTCTGCTTGCCTGTCTTTAAAGTCTTGCGCCGTGCTGTTGCTGTTCAAGTCCTTAATCTTTGGAGAAAGCCACTCAGCAATAATCCATTCGGCTGATGTTTTTTTGTCCGCATCAAACAACTCTTTAATGTTTGGAGTTGTAGACATTGCAATGTGGGGCCAATCTGCAATCACGTCTTTTACATGAGGAGGGATGCTATTGCTCTCCCATTGCGACTTTATAATTCCAAGCCTTTGTTTTGCTGCTTCAGTTGAAGGCGAATGTAACGATTGATCAATAGCTGCCAATCTCTGCTGTTGCTCAAAAGATAATTGGTCGTGCCTAAAATCACCTCTTACCTCTGCATAGCGTTTGCCATTAATTAGTTCTTTATATAAAGCATCTGCAATTGCGGATTGTTCTGTTCTCTGTTGTTGGAGATGGTTGTCTGCCAGAGATTCAATATGGCGAATTGCTTTTGCTCTGGCTTCAGCATTCTCATCTCCCGGCAACACCTTCCTTATTTCTTCTAACGCCGCCCTTTTCGCGGCTGCAGATACCTGTTCTGGAACAAGCGCCTGCTTACTGGAGTTAACTATATCTAACGTATTTTCCCATACTCTCTGCCCTACTCCTATGGAACCGTCTTTTTCTTTGTGCTCTTTGATTTGTCCCTGTGCCCACGCTTTTACAGGCGCAGAAAAAGCATTCGCCAATTTTGAGTCATCCATTAATGCCATGGCCTTTTCATAGCGCTTTAAACGAATCAGGCTTTTCAACGCTTCATCCGTTATTTTGCTCACCTCCTTATTTATTTCGAGTTCAATGGCCTCTGGTGCAGGCTTGGATGGCGCAGCATCGTATTTCTGCTTGATTGCGCCTGTTATCGCCTCAACAGTTTCCCTTATGCTTATTGGATCCACTGAGTCAGGCTCATTGGTAGCTTTCATGCCAATGGCCCTATCGATTGTGAACAGGGCATTGTCTGAAACTGCTTCAGCTTTCTTTTGGCGTTCCTGAGCAATCCGAATTGCCATGGACGATTCAAAAGATGCTCGCATGGATTGAGTGGCCTGCATAAACCGAATTCGTTGATTCGGGTTTAAGCCCTCCGAAATGCCATTCAAATCGTTCTGAAACGACTGCGCCACTTTCGATGCGTTGGCAAACAACTGGTCCCCTTGCATCACGGAGATGCCTACCATCCCTCCGTCTTGCCCGTCAGAGTAGCGGTGCTTTGTGTCGGATTGGTACGCTTTCGATACGGCATCCGTTAAAGCCAAGTTGTCGGCTTTCTCCTGTTCCTCGCGATAAATCTGCTGCAGTGTGCCTCCGACGTTTTGAAGCGCCCTTCCAATCCCTGCGCCAAACGCTTCCGGTGTTGCTGCGCTTGGATTAAGCATCGGTCCGGGCATTGCCCCCGGTTGTACCTGTGGTCCTGCTACTGGTGCTGTAGGCATTTGAATGTGATACTGGTGGCTTAACTCTTTTTCATCAGCGCCAATGTCTGGCCTGACTGCGCAATCCCGCTGATCCCGGCCGCTCCTGCCTGAGCGTAAGACGACATCATTCCAAGGCTGCCCTGAATAGATTGCGAGTTTGCCGACAAGCGGTATCCCCAAGCCTCCATTGCTGCGTTGTTGCGAACTCGGAGTGCGTCAACTTCCCCCCACTTTGCTGCGTCTTTCTGCATTTCCAGTGCAGTGCCGTCATCAAGCGCCACGTTCTGCGCTGCATAGGATACACGCTGCTTCCCGATTGTTTGCTGAGTGTTGTATCGAACAACCTGCTCTTGAATCTGGCCTTTCTCAAGCGAGTACTCTCCCTGCTTGCGCCCGATAAGCGCATTCAGTTCGTACATCTGCTGCTGCATTTTCCCCGCCTGAATGCTCGCGTAGGCAGAGAACCCGGCTCCAATCAGGCTTGCTCCAATTGACCCATACCCCGCTGCTGTTGATACATCTGGCATAGCTTATTGAGTGGACGTTGATAACCGTGGCACGATTGACAGAATTGAAAGTGGCAGTGGATCCCGTTGCTCGATTGCAATCTGTCCCTGCTTTTCCCATGTCGATGCCGTTGGGATCTCAATCATGCCTGTTTTTAGGTAAACCTCATCTCCCCATTTCTCTGTGGCACGCTGCTTGAACTCGGTGTAGTTCTTGCCGTCTCCAGATGCCCATATCCCACGCGACGACTCAACAAACACGCTGACCCTGTTGATGAGCTTCTTCTTGTCTGACAGGGTTTCCTGTTGAGTCAAATCCAGCGACAACGTCTTAATCCGAGAGACATACGGGATGCCAATGTGGATGAAAACTGCTGTGCGCTGCAGCGTCACAACACCAGTGGAAGACACTTCAAGGCCGGCCTGAACATTCCCGTCAGCTAGTGCCGAGACAGTTTTCCCGGCCAAGTGAGACAGTGTCGCTATAGTGTCCACCGCCCTGTACCAGTCGGTTGTTGTAAAAGGGTTAGGTTCTGGCTTGCCCGGAACAGGTCCACCCGGAACGGCAGGAGGCAATTCTCTTGCAAACGACGGAATGCAATTAACGCTTGTGGCACTGTTCCATTGAATTACACGGTACGAAATCGTTCGCTCAAAAAACTCATCGTACACCTCAAACGCATTCCCTACGTCACTTGTTTGAAATAAAGGGGCGCTTGAAGTTATCTCCACATTTGTCTGCAAGTCGTACAAATCCGACCTATCATAAGTTATGGAAATGGTTGACGTATTTGTCGCGCCATAAGGAGCGCCAATTCTGTTTGATCCGTTGTACGTGCCGGCGCAGTCCAGATAAATGGAGTTCAGTTTGATGTTCGCAAAATCGGCCGGCGGCCGGCGATACATGCGTTCAAGAAAACGCTTTTGGACTCCGTTCACGTCGCGCCGAACAAGGACGTAAACAGCATCAACGTCATCCTCGGGAAGGCTTACAACGTCTTCAAAAAAACCGTCAGTGGTATGCCTGTGCCACGCCACAATTTCGTGCTCCTTGACGTAGGTCAACCCTAGCATAACCCCGTCATTCCGAATAACCCACGCCACTGAATGCGGGATTTGCTGGAAACTCCAGTTGTTAATCTGGTAGCCATCAAACAGGTGCGCTGCAAAAACAGTCAGGTCTCGACCTGTGTACCCGTCAACCTGAAGGTCGTACCGAAAGTCTCGTACAGAGTTCTTTCTGGCCTGCACGTACAGGATGTTGTTTGCGATGATAATCGGCTGAATCTCTGCTGCCCCTACATATCCCTGCTGCCTCAGATTAATTGCCTGTGGACGTATCGCGCCGTCTTGGTCTCCAGCGGCAATCCATTCCCCGGAACTTGTAAGGATAACCAAACTGCCAACCTCAACGACATGCCGAACCTCCGAAACCTCTCTGCCTTGAATCGTAAAGGTAATGCCATCGTCATCTTTGAATGGGCTGGAGCGAGTGAAGTTTTTGATGGATCCAGAGCGAGACATCCACACCTTCTCAATGGCAGCGTCGGTCGAAGCGTAGATTTGACGCTGCTGATAAAACCCCACGCATCCCGGATAGTTTCCAGCGCTAAACATGGGGATGTTGATTGCCGGCGTGTCCGAATAGTCAGGAGATATATTTGAGTCCTCAAACTCAGTTCCCTTGCTGACTCCAATGTACCCAAATGAGTTTTGTTTGGCGGTTGATTTGTAAATGTAATACTCGGCTGCCCCTGTGACTGAAGTCCAAGTAATCTTATTGTAACTCGTTCCGGTAGTGAGTTTTCCGTTCGCATTGCTTGACCCGTCGCTTGCGGCAATGCTTTCTTCATACGTTTCTGATGCAGCAGCGGTTACCAAGTAGCGAACATACTTTCCCTTACTGATTTCGTCGGATGATGCGGCGCCTCCCGCACCAACGCTTCCCGATGAAACTGCAACTCCGGTGACAGGACTAACAGCAGGATTTGTCTGCTGATCATCCAATGTGAAGGTGGTGAATCCGCCGACAAGACCTCTCTTAAGCACTTTTGGCGGATGACTCTTGTGGACAATGGTCAACTCGTTCCCTGACTGAACAAACTGCAGGCTAGAAAGTTGGCTCGAGGTGTATGTGGTATTCACAACCAAATTACCTCCGCCAGATTGGGCAAGCTGAAGTCCTTTGCGGAACACCTCGATTTTTAAATGACTGAACAGCAGGAGATACGTGTGCTCTGCATTATACACAAACTTCCACAGGCGCTGGTTGCTGTTGGTTGCTGTTACGAGGTTGTCGTTGGTTGTCTTCAGGTACTCAAACCCCGGCCGGTTGTAAACGCCGCCGTGCCGCATCACGATGAAGTTTTCGCACTCGGCAAGCCCAGATTGATACTTTGCCTGATCCGCTCGAGCGTACAGCGCTGGAGCTATCTCCCCGCCGGCAAATGATCGTTGGACAAATGACGTCGCCATGACTAACCAACGCTAAATCCGCTTGGGAAAATTGCCAAATCATTCGCTCCCCCAATCGTCGGAGTGAACCGAGAGTTTACAAACTCCGTATCGATATCGCGAATTGACTGTTCTTCGTTTGTGGCAATGCGCTTGGCCGCCTCCAAATCCATCACAAACCCCTGCATTGCCTGCTTCCTGAAGTTGTCTGCAGCGGACAGTGGCATGCATATCTCGGCGGCAATGTGCCACGAAAGCGCACTCGCAAACATGGGGTCGAAAAGCGACGGGTCTGTTTCCCTGTACGTGATTTCGGCAACTGCGTTTTCCACGTCGGTAAAAATCAACTTACCGTCAGAATCCCGGCCTATGGCATAGGGCGCGGCAACGGGTTCTCGACGTCCCATGGTCGTGACGATTCGACGGACAGCAAGCGCCGAGGTCGGATACCTGTACCTGTATGCCCAGTCGGTCTTCCAAGGGGTGGAGTCTTCGTCTGAGACCAACGCTAACTCAGAGTAGGCTTTTGCAAAAGGCCAATGGAAATCACGCAAAAACCGCTCGACGCTTTGGTCGTAAACGACTCGGCATGCGGCTGCCTCAACCGAGTTCTCTTCAATGCTGGTGATGAAGCTGCTGATCCCAATGCGGGATAACGCAGTGTTGCAGATGTTGACTTTGTTGATTGGCATAAAAAAAGACGGCTCCCTCGCCATTATGCGTGAAGGAGCCGTCAGTTGAAGGATCCCGAAGAATCTAATCCACGGGTATCCTTACATTTTTACTGCGTGACTCGCCGGCGACGTCGCGTAGGAGCAGTTTCAAGGCCGCCTTCATCGGGTTCATCCGATTCAGCTTCCTCTAACGGTTCTGGATCCAGCTTCTGCATCCACGTCTTAGAAAACCATTCCAGACTCGGAAGCGTAAACTCAGACCCCACCGGCTTCAGTTCGGAGTGAATGAAGCCGGGACGAATCGCCCTAACGCGAAATCCATTTTCAGCCATAATTAGCGAATCGCGACTGCGTCAGTGTAAATCTTCTGAGCCGTCACGCCACGCACCAGCGCTGCCTTAACGGTTGCAGCAGGACTTCCCGTGCCGCCGACCGTGTAGTTTAAGCGCAGGAACTTCTCGTAGTCGCCATAAGGCAGGCAAGCAATCAGCACTTGCCCACCGGCGGCTGGAAGCGGGATGGCAGCAGACGTGTACAGCGTAACCGGAGTGCTAAACCCCGAGGTATCGTCCGTCTGAAGCGCCACCGTCAACGTAGGGGATGTCCCTGCTACTCCGGTCACATTGACCTGCAGGTAAATGTCCTCGCCGACACCCAAGTCCCTTGCGGTATTGGAGCCAAAGGCAGTGTTACTGAACAACGGTTGAAGATCCAGAATGTCAGTGCTCGCGGTCGTTCCCGAAGCAAGCACCTGATTATCCGAAAACAGATTTTGACGATCAATAATAGCCATAGTGAGTATCCTCTCTTTCTAATTTTTGTTGACCTTACACAACTGCAGCTTCTGTCTCAAGGATTTGATCAACCGTTTCGATTGGAATCCCACGGAATTTGGTGATTGGCTTGCCATCGAAGTTGTCGATAGAAAGCTGATTCCCGGCTTTTGTGAGCGCCTGAATATCAAGCATTTCACGAACCGTGCGATTGCAGTAAAACACTGCCCGACCTGAGCCGAGAGCAGGAATGCGGTGAATCGCCTTGATCATCAACTTGGTCAAGTCAGCAGCGCTGGACTCTGCAACGAGGTTGCCCACGTTGATGTTTGCGATACGCACGGCATAGCGCCAATCACGCACTGCCAATCCGCACTTCCATTGCCAACGGTCAACGAACGCCTTCATGCGTCCCGTACCGATGCCAGTGCCAGTCTGGATGAGTTGCTCTCCGAGATCCTCATGCGTGAGTCCAGCCTTGGAACCTTTGGGATAAATCCCGTGGATGGTGTTCTCGCCCCACACAATCAACCAGACACTGGTGTTGTCGGACGAGCCACTTGGGTTAGGACCAGAAAGCACGTTTTGAGCAATGGTCCCGCTGAGCGAGTTGTAGCGAGGAGCAAACCCGGTGAATGCCTCTGGAGTCGTGTTCCCGTTGCCGTAGAACAGATACTGAGCCATCGACTGGTTCATTGCCTCGACGAACGCTCCTGCTTCCGACAAGCGGAATCCAGAGTCGTTTCCGTTGAGACGCACAAGATCGACGTCGCACTCCGAGATTGCCTCGAGCATTGCGCACTGTTCGTCAATTTGCGCCGTGGTTGATTTGCTCGGGGTTACGCCCTCGTTCAACCGGCGAGCAGTAATCGTCGGCAATCCGGTGCGGACAGTCGTGCGATGTCCGGTCGGAAGGTTGCCCTCTTTCCAGAGCATTCCATCAAGGATGGAGTTGTTCTGCTTGAGGAGTTCGACGATTGCTTGGATTTTCCCATCGGGGTCAATGCGCTTGGCAATGTCCGAAAGGGTTGCGACATTAGATGATAGAATAGCCATAGATTAACTTTCTTGCTGAGCCGACATGCTCGGATACATCAAGTCGGCGATTCTGCGAGAGTCTCGGGGTTGAGCCTGAGCTTGGACGAACCCGTCCTCCTTCATTGCCTTCCCAATGCGCGACAACAGGCGGATTAACTCCACGTTGTTGCCGTATCCTGACTCGCTAATTTCTTTTTTGAATTCAGGAGTCCCGAACCGATCGAGAACCGATCTAGCGCTTCCCAATGCTGATTCAAGATTCTGTCCACCAACTTCCTTGTCCGCTCGAGTTTGCTCTGCCCACTTGGTTTTTTGCTCCTCAACAATAGCCGCGATTCGTTTTTCTCCCTCGGCCCTCATTTGGACGTCGCGGTCTACGATCTTCTGCGCAGCCTCTTTTGATAAGCCAAGTTCCTTGGCAAGGGCTTTCGTAGAGCTTTCGTAGTAAGAAACGTCAACGCCCTCTTCCCGTGGGAAGTTGAAAACGTAATCTACTTCTTGTTGTTGGGCATTCGCGTTCCCAGCATTTGCATTCTGGCCGGCCTGAGCAGCAGACTGTTGAGTCTGTTGCGGTGCTGGCGCTGACTGCCCTTGCTGAGCCTGCGAATTCTGCTGCGTGGGATCTGCTGGTGTAGCCTCGAGACCCCCGGGTAATTCGGTTGGCATAAGTTAAAAGTAACGATTTCCCGCAAAAGTAAACAACTATTTCAACTGGCACTCCTGAGTCATCCTAACGTACTCTTCAGGAGCCACTTTCAGGAGGTCAGACAATAGCTTCAAGCCAATGTTTCGCTGCCCTTCGTTGAAGAAAGTTTCGCTATTCCCCGTGTATGAGAGTTTGTAAAGACCTGCACTCTCGAGTATTCTCCACACAAATCTTCTCCCTGAATGAGTCTCCATGACAGAAATCAAGTCCGCATTGTCTTGGTCACGTTTGCGTCGTGCCTTGCCTTCTACCTCTGCAATCTGCTGGGGGTCCGATGCGTTCATGCGTTGTTCAAAAAGAAAGATCGTTAGAGCAATGCCGGGGGTCTATTTGTAGAGGTACATCAGGATAAATCCATCCCCGCCCTTTCCTCCGCTGCCTCCTGCATACGAGGAATTTTGTGATGGGTCGTACATTGACCCACCTCCTCCACCACCGCACCCCAACCCTCCATTTGCTCCATTTCCAGCCCTATATGCGCCTCCAGCAAAAACAGCAGTCATAGAGTCTGCAGACGCTCCACCTGCGCCTCCCCAGAAGATATTGAACGTCGGATTTCCAGATACAACTGTTGCGTCAATAGTGCTGGATGACCCTGCTACGCCGGCGTAATTTACCGCACCGCCGTTGTAGTATAGCATGTAATTGCTATCCAATACATTTCCTCCATTAAACGTATTTGGAGACGTCGCGGCATCCACGCCTCCTCCTGACGCCCCTGCAGAAACGTATGTCGTTTGCGTGCTGTAAGTCACATGTGTCGGTGGAACGCCTGCCGCACCGTACATTCCTGCCCCTCCATATTGCACATTTTGCAACCATGGAGAAGCAAGTGTAAGTGTCCCTCCACTGGAGCTACTTGAAGAAGCGCCTTGCCCAAAATTTCCGCTCAAACCACCAGAATTGATGTAGTACCCACAATCTGCAATTACCGTGGTCGGGGTTCCTCCGTTTGGAACCGATGAAAATTGAAGCAGCGTTCCGGTTCCTGCCGATCCATGATTTGACTGTCCGGTCACTAAATCCGGGACACCACCAGCACCACCGGTTCCGATAATGTATGAAAGCGTTGCGTTATCAACGCACACTTTTTCTCTGTGACAGAAAATGCCGTGACCTCCACCTGCTCCGCCAGATATTGCTGAATATGAAATACTTGCCCCAGAACCACCGCCGCCACCGCCACTGCACGCATAAATGTCAGCGTAAACATATCCCGGAGGGATTGAATACGAACCGCTTCCGGGCGTTGACAGTAATACCTGAAGAATAGCGTAGGATCCTCCTGCGTTTGCTGGCTCCCATCGATTATCCGTGGCGTTCCATCCTAAAACTTGACCTCCTGACGGAGCAGCGGAGGAAACAGTCCTGCCTTGAATTTTTTGCACGGTAGCGCTTACAGAACCGCTACCGGACGCAGCCACGTCTCCAGTTAATTCCGTTATGCCGCTGCCACCACCACCCGCAGCTCCCCATGACACAACACTCCCGTTCGTTGTGAGCACCTTCCCGCTATTTCCAGTTTGACTCGGAACAAGAGCGTTGATGGCGTTTGCTGCATTGGTCTGCCCTGTGCCTCCGTTCGCAATGGCAACCGTCCCAGTGACGTTGGATGCCGTGCCTGTAAACGCAGTGGTTTGGGTTGTGTTGTCTCCGAACTTGATGCCGCTCGTGTCCACGGACAAGGCAACCGCTGCGTCTGGCGTAACGCCAACGCCAACACGTCCGTTGTTTGCTACAACAAATGCGGTTGCGTCTGGGTTCGCCTCATCTTCCACTCGCAGGGCTTCGCCTGTGCCAAGTTGAGTAACACGCAGGGCTGGGAGAGTGTCGGTAGCCTGAATCGTTTGCCTAGCACCAAACGTGTTTGGTTCTGCTGTAGCGGCAACGGAATTCACGGTAATGCTGCTTCCCCTGTACTGAATCAAATTGTTTCTAATCCAAACATCTCCAACTGCTGGAGAAGTTGGCTGAACACCACTGGATCCAAGGTTCAGTGGAGCAGACGCAGTCGTAGCCGCAGGGAGCGTGAGCTTCCCCGTCATGGTATCCCCCGCCTTCAGCACCGTCGTGCCGCCCTCAGTCACCTTGCCTGCAACCGCTCCAAAATCCGCTGCGATTGTTCCAGTGCTTGTGATTGTGCCGCCTGTTAGCCCTGTGCCTGCTGTGACGCTGGTGACTGTTCCGCTTCCACCGCCGCCTCCTGCGGTCGTTTGAATCGTGCCGTCTCCAAATTTAATCCCCGTGGTATCCACCGACAACGCAACTGATGCGTCTGGAGTCACCCCGATGCCAACGCGCCCATTGTTCGCCACAGCAAACCGAGTGCTATCCGGTGTTGTCTCGTCGTTGACAACCAAGCTGTTTCCAGAACCGAGGTTTGTTATGACAACGGCATCGCTTGTCGCTGTAGCGGTATTTGAAATTGATGCTGACGTGCCTGTTCCGCTATTGGTTACCGTCAGTGCAGTCCCCGCTCCAACGCCGATTGTCTGCGGTTGATTGAAGGTGTTTGATAGGGATGTAGCGGCAACTGCACGAGAAGCTGGTCCTGTTGAGTCTCGATAGCTGAGAGCACCTTGGTTTGAAATCCAGATATCACCATCCGAAAGTGTAGTTGGTGAACTGCCAACAGTTCTTGATCCAACGCTCAGTTTTGCAATCGTATTGTCAGCAGCAGCAGTGAGTTTACCGGTCATCGTGCCGCCAGAAGTTTGCACCGCTCCCGTGATGCGCGAGTCGTCCCCTGCGGCTACCGTGCCTGCGGTCGTTCCCGTGTTCTTGGTTGCAGAATCACCCAAGCCAAGGTTGGTTCTAGCAGCAGCGTTGCTCGTCGAGCGGAGCAGCGTGTCGATGTTGTTTGTGACGTTGTAGTTTGGCATGGTTACGGTTGGATGTAGAGGGATTCCCCGTCTGGTTGAAAGTAGTTAAAACCGTCTGGCTGGAGGTATGTAAATCCGCTAGGAGGAGGGGCTGCGGAAGCGACTTTCTTAAAGCGGAAAGTCAGACTGTCTCCAGCGACCTGCACTCTTGCAAAGGTCTTGTTCTGCGTCAATGCGGGATTTACGTTCCGCTTGCGGATGAACTTTGTGATCTTAGCCATTAGTAGAGCTTTGCAGGGTTTCTTCTATCTAAATACCGTAGCTTCTATTGTTGCGCCAGAGTCAAAGTTGGCTGTCGTTGCTGATGAGGAGTTTCTTATTGTAACGGAGATTGTCGTCGAGTTTGAGCAGTACGCTGTAAGTAGCAGATAATTTGGTATATTTGACGTTTGATTTATCGCCACAAGCACTGGATATGTTTTCAACAGTCCCGAACCTGTAATTGTAATCGACATTGTTGCCCCTGGGTTCAGACCCAATATCCCAAGTGTTGTTGAGAATTTCAGCGGAGCTATATATGGGACTGTCTGAGTCCCTGATGAGCCGAATGTGATTCCAGCGGATGCTTTGAGCGACACGCCGTTTGTCGTAATCGTCGTACCCGTCAAGTTGTCCGATGAGGCAAGCAGGGTTGGCGATGCAATCGTCGTCGTTGACGTTATTCCGAATAACGAGTTTGGACAACTGATAGCCAAGGCTGTTCCAGTGATTCCAGCACTTGAAATGGTTCCTCCAGTAGTCGTTGTTATTGCCCCAATCTGAGATGCAGAAATTGCAACTGAAGCTGCTGTCGTTAATCTCCCTTTTGAATCTACCGTGAATGTCCCAACTTGAGTTGATGATCCGTATGACGTTGCGGATACGCCAGTGTCAGCCAAGTTTGAGGACGAAATTGTGCCGCTCAAGTCTGTCGCTTGCAGTGCAGACATCACTACGTTCGTGCCGTTGCCTCGCAGATACTGCGCGTTCGTTGCCGCTCCAGCTAGAGCGTTCAATGCTGCCTGCTGCGTTGTTTGCCCCGTGCCTCCTGCCGGAATCCCTAGCGTTCCTGTGATGTCTGCCGCTGGCACTCCAGTTTGGGAGGTAATTGCGCTAGTTCCG
>Ga0315909_10000624_pt1 | contig 47694 bp, 45 predicted proteins | sample LakEriMetagenome_11_FD_203527 | JGI IMG/M metagenome (GOLD analysis project Ga0315909, IMG submission 203527) | Freshwater fungal communities from buoy surface, Lake Erie, Ohio, United States - Buoy 2 MA125 | ecosystem: Environmental > Aquatic > Freshwater > Lake | place: USA: Lake Erie, Ohio... | reverse complement strand
CGAAAAGGAAAGCGCCGCGCTTTTGCGGCAACGTCCTGATTTGGTGTTTTTGTTGGAAGTTTGGAGTTGAGCGATTGGCCCCGCGCAGCGACTGCGCCATGTCACGACGCATTGCAAAATTCGCAACGCGCCTGCGGCGGGCCAAACACCAAACACCAAACGCAAAACTCCAAACGTCAAATTACGACAACGGTGCTTTCCCCCCGCTACCGCTGCGTGCGGAGGAACCACTCCACAAATTTCGGGATGCCCTCGGTGATCTTCGTGCGCGGGTCGTAGCCGAGGAGTGCGCGCGCCTTCGTGATGTCCGCAAAGGTCACCGGCACATCGCCGGGTTGCTCGGGCTTGCGCTCGATCTCCGCTTTTTTGCCGAGCGCTTTCTCGATCATCGCGATCAGGTCCGAGAGCGTCGTTGTCTGGTTTTCACCGAGATTGAAAACGTCGCAAAGCGGGCCTTCGTAACCGAGACTCGCGGTGATGCCGCCGAGGATGTCGTCAACGTAAGTGTAGTCGCGCCGCGTGGAGCCGTCGCCGAACTGCGCGATGGGCCGGCCCTCGAAAATCGCCCGGGTGAACGAATGGATCGCGAGGTCGGGCCGTTGCCGCGGGCCGTACACGGTGAAGAACCGCAGGCTCACCGTGCGGATGCCGTGGAGGTGCGAGTAGTTCGAGCAGAGCTGCTCGGCGGCGAGCTTTGTGGCGGCGTACGGCGAGATGGTCTGCGTGAGCGCGAGGTCTTCGCGGAATGGCAGCGTCTTCAGGATGCCATACACGCTCGAGCTGCTTGCGTTGATGAACCGCGGCACACCGCATTGCCTCGCCGCTTCGAGGAGGTGGAAAGTGCCGGTGATGTTTGTGTCGAGATACAGCTTCGGATCGCGGATGGAAGGCCGCACTCCGGCGCGCGCGGCGAGATGCACGATGCAGTCAAATTTCCCGCCCTCGACGATCCGCCGCACCGCATCACCGTCGCGGATATCCATCTCGTGAACCGGCGCGTCTTTCGCAAATCCCGCGATATTCGCGCGCTTGATCGCGGGGTCGTAGAAGTCGTTAAAGTCGTCCACCACCTCAACGGAATGGCCGGCTCCTAGACTGCACTCGGCAAAATGTGAGCCGATGAAACCGGCGCCGCCCGTCACGAGGATTTTCATCGTGCGACGCTATTACCGCGCACGCGCGCGGCGCAAGGGCCGTTTGACGCGAAGCCACACGCACGCAGCTCCGCGGCTGGTAGCGCCGTCATTCGCCGACGAGATTCTTCACCGAAGTGACGCTGCCGTTGTTCAGGATGATGAGGTTTCCACGGGGATGCTGGGCCGATTTTTCCAGGAACCACGGATGGCCCGAGCTCCGCATCGGCGACACTGGGTTTTCGTCGAATGGAGTCGCGATGAAATCAATCCGGTAGTTCTCATCCTTGTCTATCGCGTCGATCGAATAGCCCATGGTGCGTTGCAGTGCCGGGCAGATCCACACCTTGTGTGGAGCACCGAACGGGGTGAGCGCATCCACCCATGAACGCGCGTAGGTCTTCGGATCCGAGGTGAGCAGACTCACCGGAACCTGCGGCCACGAACCAGCGGCTTGAAGGTATCCACTTGCGGCCACGTACAGGTTCTTGAGGTTTGCCACGCAGCGCGCTTCATCAGCGCTCGATGTGACGCTGCTGTAGATGGGCATCAGCATCACTGCGAGGATGCCGATGATGATGACCACGGTCATGAGCTCCAGTAGAGTCATGCCTTTCTCCCCGGAACGCTTCCTGACTTGGATCCGATCAGAGAAGTTATTCATTCACCGCTTGGCCGTTGGACGACCATCAGCAAGGAACACCCGTGCAGGTTCGCCTAGTTTAGGGCGAAAACCACGCTAGAGCTGTCCGGCGTCTGCCAGCCATCCAGAGTAAAAGTCTTCAGGGGAGTAGGCGTCGTAGGCGTCGTTGTCGTCGTTGTCGTCGTTGTCGTCGCAGCCTCAGCACCAACATTACAAACTGCCGTTCCCGTGAGGCGCCGAGTTGCTAAGTCAATTCGGGCAGTCATCTGGCCAGCAATACCGCCGCCTGTGGCAGCGGGGGCGGCGGGGGCGACGATGCCACCGCCTATGATGCCACCGCCGCCTACTACACCGCCGCCTGCTGCGGCGGCGGGAGGTGCGCCGGTGGCGGCGGTTCCCGCGAATAGACCGTAGAAGGTTCCGGTACCCCCTCTGGAGGTATCGGACAATCCGGTCATTTTGCAATTATACACCTTGGAATCTTTTTGGCCTTGTGAGAAAATAATCAAGTATCCGACCGAAGGTCCGCTGATCGCTGCGCTCATTATGAACAGACCGATATCGGCAGAGATTTTGGCGGGATCGGGATTCGCCTCGAGCATTATCCCAGAAAACGAACCAGTCACTTTTCCCGAACCTCCGCCGGTCGGCCCACCGCGCAGGGCGAAAGTTTCCGCTTGGAGGAACACGTAGCACATCAGGAGGGAGAGGATCTTTTTCATGTTGGGCGAAAGGAAAGCCCGTCGCTGAGGAGTGTCAACGCGAATCTCGTGAATTTGCGGCCATTGACGCCGCGTGCCGATTCCCCCACCGTCCGCGCCCTCTGATTCAAAAGTGAAGCTGCCTTTTAGTCTTTATCTCGCGCTGCGCTACCTGAAGCCGAAGCGCACATTCGTCTCCGTGATCACCGTGCTCTCGGTGCTCGGGGTGGCGCTCGGCATCATGTCGCTCGTCGTCGTCATCGCGGTGATGAGCGGCTTCGACCGTGAACTCCGCTCGCATCTCGTCGGCTTCGAGCCGCACTTGCGCGTGAGCAGCGCGGCCGGCCCGCTGAGGGATTGGGAGTCGCTGCAGGAGCGGCTGCAAAAGGAATACCCCGCTTTCCAAGGCGTCTCGCCGTACGTGATGGGGCCGATGCTGCTGGAATTCGAAGGCATGTTCACCGGCGCCACGATCCGCGGCGTGCAGCCGAAAGGCGAACTGAAGCTCATCGACATCCCGAGCTTCATCCTCCCCGGCGGTCGCTATGAGCTGGACAGCGAAAAATGCGTGATGGGCTGCGAGCTTGCCGACTCGCTGCACATCGAGATCGGCAACAAGATCAGCCTTCACGGCCCGGGCAATCTCACGAAGGTCTCCGAAGAGCTCAAGCGCCTCGAGAAGGAGGATCCGAATGCGAAATCCATCAAGGACATCCGATCGCTCGTCCGCCCCTCGGAACTCGAAGTCGTCGGCTTTTTCAAAAGCGGCGTGTATCAGTTCGACGCCGGCGTGGTCATCGTCCCGCTCTCCGTCGCGCAGGAAATCTACGACTTTGAGGACGCCGTCCACGGCATCTCCATCAAGACTCAGGATCCCGACTGGGCCGAGCGCATCCGCAAGGATGTCTCGGCAAAGCTCGGCGGGGAATTTGCCGTCTCCTCGTGGATGGACGCCGATCGCACGCGTCTCGAAGCCGTCGTGCAGGAACGCGTGATGATGACTTTCATCCTCATGATCATCGTGCTCGTCGCCGCGTTCTCGATCTCGAATACGCTCATCACCGTCATCGTTCAGAAAAAGCGCGAGATTGGCGTCATCAAGGCCCTCGGCGCGTCGCCATCGCAGATCGTGAATATCTTCGTCGGCCAGGGCGTCGTCGTCGGCGTCTTCGGAAATGCGCTCGGCCTCCTCCTCGCCTGGGGCGCGCTCGCGTGGCGCAACGAGGCACGCCAGCTCATCATCAGCGTCATGAATCGCGACATTTTCCCTGCCTCCGTGTATCAGTTGAACGGCATCCCCGCCGCCATCACCGCACAGGATATCCTCATCATCTGCGGCATCGCCATGCTCATCTGCATCGCCGCCGCCTACATCCCCGCGCGATTCGCCGCGAAGCTCGATCCCGTGAAGGCGCTACGCGAGGAGTGAGGGGAAAATGTGATTAGTGACTGGTGAAAAGTGAATGGTGGCTCGCCGCGCGAAGCGGCGAAATACCAGTCACCATTCACTAGTCACCAGTCACAGCGGTGCATCTCGCAAATCGCCCAAGCTGCGACAACGCCGCCACGCTCACTTCATCGCCGCCCACACGCGATGCACGTCGTCGTGATCATCGAGCTCCTGTAAAAACTCGCCCACCTGCGCGCGGTCCGCGTCGCTCAGTTCCGGGCAATTCTTCGGCACATAGCCCAGCTCGCTCGTCACCACGCTCCATCCATTTTGCGCGAGCCACTTCGACACCGCCGCCGTCGCCGTACGATCCGTGATGAAACGCGCACCCTTCTTGTCCGCCGGAATGTCATCGTTCTGCTCATGCGTGAGCGCCTCGACTTCATTCGCGCCCGCCTCGATCGCAGCCTCCTCGATGTCCGCATCCAGCTTCGCCGTGTGCGCCTCCACGAGGCCCACGTGCTCAAAGAGAAACTTGTTGCTCCCCGGCGCGCCGAGTTGCCCGCGTTTGAAAAGCTGGCGGATTTCCGGCGCCGTGCGGTTGTTGTTATCCGTGAGCACCTCCACGATCAGCGCGACCTTGTGCGGCGCGTATCCCTCGAAAACGATGTGCTCCATCACCATCTTCTCGTCGCCGATGCCCGCGCCCTTTTTGATCGCCCGCTCGATCGCATCGCGCGTCACGGAACTCCTCCGCGCCTTCTCGACCGCCGCAAAAAGCCGCGCATTCGAGTCCGGGTCCGCGCCCCCGAGTTTCGCCGCAACGGCGATTTCCTTGGTCAGTTTGCCGACAGCCGCGCCCTTGCGAAGGTTCGCGACATCACGTTTTGCTTGGAGCCATTGACGTCCCATAGTTTGCGCTTTCTAAACACACCCGCGCGGAATGTGAACAGAGAATGTGCGCATTCAGTTTACTGCCAAAGCAGAGCGTACATCCGCCGCCAGCACGTCCACATCCTCCGGCTGCGTGTCCCATGAGCACATGAAGCGGCAGCCGCCGGCGCCGATGAACGTGTAGAACTTCCAGCCGCGGGCGCGCAGTTTTTCGATCGCGGGCAGCGGGAGTTCCACGAAGACGCCATTCGCCTGCCTCGGGAAAAGCAGCTTCGCGCCCGGCAGCCCGGCCAGCGCCGCTTCGAGCCGCGCGGCCATCGCGTTTGCGTGCGCGGCGTGACGCAGCCATGCGCCGTCCTTCAGCATCCCGACCCACGGCGCGCTGAGGAAACGCATCTTGCTCGCGAGCTGCCCCGCCTGCTTGCAGCGCCACTCGAACTCGTGCGCCAGCTCGCGATTGAAAAACACGACGGCCTCGCCCGCGGCCATGCCCTGTTTTGTGCCGCCGAAGCACAGGACGTCCACGCCCGCCTGCCACGTGATGGATTTCGGCGAACAGCCGAGGCTCGCGACCGCATTTGCAAAGCGCGCGCCATCCATGTGCAGCTTCAGCCCGAGCGATTTCGTCTTCGCCCAGATCGCTTTGATTTCCTCCGGCGAATACGCCGTGCCGACCTCGGTGCTCTGCGTGAGCGACACCGCGCGCGGCTTTGGAAAATGCAGATCCGTGCGCTTCTTCACCGTGCGCTCGATGCCCGCGGGATCGATCTTGCCGTTCTCGCCCGGCAGCAGCAGCACCTTCGTGCCGTTGCTGAAAAACTCCGGCGCTCCGCACTCGTCCGTCTCCACGTGCGCGAGCTCGTGGCAGAGGATGCTGTGGTAGCTCTGGCAGCAGCTCGCGAGCGCGAGCGAATTCGCCGCCGTACCGTTGAAAACGAAGAAGACCGAGCAGTCCGTCTCGAAAAGTTCGCGCACCATGTCCGCCGCGCGCGCCGTCCACTCGTCATCGCCATAGCCCGGCGCGTGCCCGTGCCGCGCCTCGTCCATCGCCGCCCACGCCTCGGGCGTGCAGCCGGCGTAGTTGTCGCTGGCGAATTGTCGGCGTTGGGTGCTCATGCGCGCATGGGAAAGCACGCGCGCGACTTTGCCAAGCACGCTCGTGTTCTGAACACACGCCGAGATTTTTACCACAGAGTCACACGGAGGGAGCACAGAAGTTCACAGAGAAGACACCTACCTAGCCTCCGTGTGCCTCTGTGCATTCCTCTGTGAACCTCTGTGGTTTCAATCGCAGTCCGAAGTGCGAGGCATCGCTCGGCGGAAAAGTTTGCGGCACGCGGGTGATTGTGCGCTCCATTCGCGTCGCATGAAAACCGCACTCGCCCTCCTCGCGTTGCTCACTGCCGCCGTTCACGCCGAAATCCCGAAGCCCGACCGCGTGCTCAAGCTGTGGGACGGCAAGCCGCCCGGCGAATTCACCGTGCCCGGCCCCGAGACGCTGACGCCTTCGAAGCCGACGGACAAGCTGCCGATCGCGCGCCTCACGAACATCGCCGAGCCGCGGCTGGAGTTTTATTTTCCCACCGCAGAGAAAAAGAACGGCGCTGCGGTTGTGATCGTCCCCGGCGGCGGATTCGGCATGCTCGCCTCCGAGCATGAAGGCTCCGACCTCGCGCTGTGGTTCCGCGAACGCGGGTTTGCCGTCGCCGTGCTCCAGCACCGCTGCCCGACGAACAAGCTCGCGAAGCCGTGGGAACTCCCCGCGTGGGACACGCAGCGCGCCATCAGTATCGTCCGCGCAAAGGCCGCCGACCTCGGCGTGCAGCCGGATCGCATCGGGCTGTTCGGCTTCAGCGCCGGCGGGCAGGTCTCGCTCATCGCCGCGACGAACGACGACGCGCGCCTTTACCCCGCCGCCGACGCGACAGACAAGGTGAGCTGCCGCCCCGATTTCCTCATGCTCTGCTACGCGTGGCACATCCTCGCGAACAATTCGCTCACCGAGCTGAAGCCCGAAATCCGCATCACCGCCAAGACCCCGCCGACGTTCCTCACGCAGGCCTACGACGATCCCGCTTCGCTTGCCGAGGGCAGCACGCTCGCCTTCCTCACGCTGCGAAAAGCGAAGGTATCCGCCGAGCTGCACATCTACTCGACGGGCGGACACGGCTTCGGCATGCGCGCGAATGAAACGCAGGCGCCGGGCGATTTTCCCGGACGCCTTGAGCTCTGGCTGAAGACGCGCGGGCTCATGGCGAAATGACGCAGGGCACGTTCACCACATACGTCCAGGTCGCACTCGGCGGCGCGACCGGCAGCGTGCTGCGATTCTGGCTCGGCAGCGTCATCGGGCAAAAGGCCGGCGCGCCGTTCTGGGGCACACTATTTGTGAATGTCACCGGCTGCTTCCTCATCGGCCTGCTCGGCAATCTGCGCGAGAACGGCCCTGCCGAGTTCGACCGCTACTTTCTCATGGTCGGCGTCCTCGGCGGCTACACGACGTTCTCGACATTCAGCCTGCAGACGCTGGAGCTTTTGCAAAAAGGCAGCGCACCACTCGCACTCGCAAACATCGCCCTCTCGCTCGTCCTCTGCCTGCTCGGCGTGTGGCTCGGGCACGCGCTCGGCGCGCAGTGGAAAAGCTAGGTCGGCACCGCGCGCAGTTTTAGGCCGAACGGAACAAAGCGCTCAAAGTCGCGAATGTTGCGCGTGGCCACTGGCACGTGGTGCGCCATCGCGCTCGCCGCGATCATGCAGTCGGCGTGCGAGCCGCGACGCCTGCCCGTACGATGAAACAGCCGCGACGCCTCCTCCGCCTGTCGCCAAGTGAAGTCGCTCACACGCTGTTCCACCACTGCAAAAATGGCATCCTTCTGCTCCTTGCTCAGCGGGCCGTTGCAAAACTCAGACCACGCAATCGCAGAAACGCCGAGCTTTTCCCCATCTGCAAGCCACCGCCGCACCACCGCGATGTGCGGCGACCCGGCGGTGACGAGATCAATGAGCAGGTTGGTATCGAGATGTAGCGTCATGCTTCCCACCAGTATTTCTTGGCGAGGCGTTCCGCGCGCACCTGCTCGCGGTGAGCCGCAGCCTCTTTCACAGTGAGACCGCCGCCATCGTGCAGCCAATCGAGGGCTTCGAGCGGCTTGGGCAGGGCAGCTTCGCGATCGGCGTCTTCTTTGGCACGCTTCACGGCACGCCGCATCACTTCCGCTTTCGATACGTCCCATTTGGCGGCGAGTTCTTTCAAGGCGCGGAGCGTCCACCCGTCGAGGGCCATGCTCGTTCGTGTGAGTGTGTAAGTCATGTGGTAACAGATAACCACATGTCCCGCCTTCACAAGCATTTTTACAAAAGTTTTCTCGGCTCGCCATGACGCTATGTGGGCCAGCACTGTTCGGTTCATGAATCTGCTCACACTCGGCCACTCGCCCGACCCGGACGACGCCTTTATGTTCTTCGCGCTCGCCGAGGGAAAAATCCCCACGGGCCGCTGGCGCTTCGAACACATCCTCCAGGACATCCAGACGCTGAACGAACGCGCCACGCGCGGCGAACTGCACATCTCCGCCATCAGCATCCACGCCTACGCGCACGTCGCGGACAAATACGCGCTGCTCCCCTGCGGCGCGAGCATGGGCGACGGCTACGGCCCGATGCTCATCGTCCGCCGCGGCAAGGCGCTGCCGGACCTCAGCGACTTCGGCGCGATCCGCGACTGGCTCGGCCATCAGCGCATCGCCGTGCCGGGGAAAATGACGAGCGCATTCCTCGCTCTGAAACTCTTCCTCTACACCGAGCCCATGCATGTCGTGGTGCCGTTCGACAAAATCTTCAGCTTCATCGAGGAGGGAAATGCGGACGTCGGCCTCATCATCCACGAGGGCCAGCTCACGTATGCGCGCGACGGCTTTGACCTCGTGCTCGACCTCGGCGCGTGGTGGAAGACGGAGACCGGCTACCCGCTCCCGCTCGGCGGCAACGTCATCCGCAAAGACATCGCGCCCGCCGACCGCTCGGAGATCAACCGCATTCTCTTCGAGAGCATCCGCTACGGCCTCGATCACCGCGCCGCCGGAGTCGCGCACGCCATGCCGCTCGCGCGCGACATGGATGAGACGCTCGCTGACAAGTTCATCGGCATGTACGTGAACGACTACACGCTCGACTACGGCGACACCGGCCGCGCCGCGATCCGCGAATTCCTCGGCCGCGGCGAGCAACTCGGCTTCGTGCCGCCACTCGGCGAGCTGGAGTTCGTGGAGTGATTCAGGGCATACGCAGATTTTCGCAGAGAAGAAAATCTGCGCGCATCCGCGAAATCTGCGGATGAATTCTCCTACGTGGCGGGCTCTTCCAACAGCGCAAGCTCGCGTTCCCACTCGGAATTGGCCACGTAGAGTTTCCTCGTGAGTTCGGTGAGTTCGCGCGAAAGATCGGGCGCGGTGCCGCCGGGCGCATGCACGAGCGGGTTTTGCAAAAGCTGCGTCAGCTCACGCTGACGGTTTTCCATTTGGGCGACCTGCTGTTCGAGTTCGACGACGCGCTTTTCCCGGTCGCGTTTCGCCTGCGCGGCGGCCTTGCGTTCGTTGGCGGCGGCGCGTTCGCGTTCCTTGATTTCCTTCAGGCCCGGCCCCTTCGGCTTGGCTGCCGCGGCGGCGACGGGCTGGAAATCGTGGAGCTGTTCGCCGGCGACGAGCGCCTCTTTCGCGGAAGTCGCGCGCGTTTTATCGAGGTAATACTGGTAGTCGCCCGCATAGGGCGTGAGCTGGCCGGCGCTGATGTGCAGCACGGTGCTCGCGACGCGACGGATGAAATGCACGTCGTGGCTGATGAAGATGACCGTGCCCTCGTACTGCTCCAGCGCGCCGATGAGCGCATCGATGCTCGGGATGTCGAGGTGCGTCGTCGGCTCGTCCATGAGGATGAGGTTCGGCGGATCGAGCAGCAGCCGCGCGAGCGCGAGGCGCGACTTTTCTCCACCGGATAAAACGGCGACCGGCTTGAACACATCGTCGCCGCGGAAAAGGAACGATCCCAGCACCGAGCGGGCTGCCTGTTCGCCGGGGCGCGACGCCAAATCCTGCGCGGCCTCCAGCACCGTCTGCCGCATGTTGAGCTGCTCCACGCGATTCTGCGCGAAGTATCCCGCGCGCACATTGTGCCCGAGCACGCGCTCGCCGCGCTGCGGTTCGAGGATGCCCGCGAGCAGCTTGATGAGCGTGGATTTGCCCGCGCCGTTCGGCCCCACGAGCACCGTGCGCTGGCTGCGCTCCGCCTCGAAATTCAGCCCGGTGTAAACGGTCAGTCCGCCACTGCCATCGGCACTTTTATTGTACGCGAAGTCCACGTCCTTGAGCGTGATCACGCGGTGCCCGCTGCGCTGCGGCTGCGGGAAGCTGAACCTCACGCGCGCGTCCGCATCCGGCGGCGCCTCGATGAGGTCCATGCGCTCGATCTGCTTCAGCTTGCTCTGCGCCTGCGACGCCTTGCTCGCCTTTGCACGGAAGCGGTCCACAAAATCCTGCAGCCGCTCGATCTCGCGCTGCTGGTTCGCGTAGGCCGCCGCGTGCTGCACGTCGCGCGCGGCCTTCTCGGCGAGGTAGGCGTCGAAATTCCCGCGGTAGCGGTGCAGCTTGCAGCGTGCGATCTCCACGATGTCGCGCACGAGCTGGTTCAGAAAGTCGCGGTCGTGCGAAATCATCACGATCGCGCCGGGATAGCCGCGCAGGTATTCGCGGAACCACACGAGCGATTCGAGGTCGAGATGGTTCGTCGGCTCGTCGAGCAGCAGCAGATCGGGCTCCTGCGTGAGCAGCCGCGCGAGGTGCGCGCGCATGATCCAGCCGCCGCTCAGCGCCGCCGCCGGGCGGTCCACATCCTTCTCGCGGAACGCCAACCCCGAGAGAATCCGCTTCGCCTTCGCCGTGATCGAGTGCCCGTCATTCTCCGCAAAATCGCCGATCGCCTCGTGGTATTCGTCGCTCTCCGTATCGCCCGCGGCCTCGCAGCGGCGCATCGTCTCACGCGCCTTGATGAGCTCCGGCGTCACGCCCGTCGCGAGATCGATCACCGTCTCGCCGCCCACCGGCGCGCTCTCCTGCGGCAGAAAGCCGAACGTGATCCCGCGCTCCATCGAGATGCGCCCCTCGTCCGGCGAATCCTCGCCGAGGATGATCGAGAACAGCGTGGACTTCCCCGCACCATTCGCGCCGACGAGCCCGATGCGATCGCCACGGTTCACCTGCAACGAGGCACCTTCGAAAAGCACGCGGCCCGAGAAGGATTTTGAGATGGCGGAAATGGTCAGCATTTTTTGCGGGCGGGGAATGCACACCATCCGCGGGCAGTCGGCACGTAAAATCGCCGGGGTTCTGATTTCGCGTTCGCGCTTTCGTTAAATGTTAAACGTTGAGCGTAAAAAGTTGAACGTTCAGCCCCGGGCGGCGGACCGATCGGAATCGTGACGCTCACGCGCAACCGGACGGCGCCTGCGGCGGGCTCAACGTTTAACGTCCAACATCTAACGTCCAACGTTCGCCTCAGAATCGGATCACCTGCCGTGCGACTTCGCCGCTGTCGAGAAGGTCGAAGGCTGCGTTCACTTCGCCGAGAGAAATGATGGAGGTTCGCAGCAGATCCACCGGCAGCAGTCCGGCGCGATACATCGCGATGAAACGAGGGATGTCGCGCTGCGGGACGCATGAGCCCATGTAGCTGCCCATGAGCGTGCGCTCCTCGGCGGTAATCGTGAGCGCTGGGATCGTGAGCATCCGATCGGGATGCGTGAGGCCGATGCACACCGTGCGCCCGCCGCGCCGCGTGGCGGCGAATGCCTGCGCGATCACATTTTCATCCCCGACTGCCTCGAATGCCGTCTCGACCCCGCCGTGAGTGAGGTCGCGGATCGCCGCGGCTGGATCGGTGCTCGACGAGTTGACCGTGTGGGTCGCGCCGCATTGCTTCGCGAGTGCGAGTTTCGATTCGAGGCGATCCACGGCGATGATGGGAAATGCGCCGACGGCCTTCGCGCCCATGATCGTGCTCAGGCCCACGCCGCCCGCGCCGAAGACCGCGACCGAGGTACCCGCGGCGACGCGCGCGGTGTTTACGACGGCGCCCACGCCGGTCATGATCGCGCAGCCGAAAAGCACGGCGGTCTCCATCGGGATGTCCGCGTCAATTTTCACCACGGACTCGCGTGCAACGACGCTAAACTGCGAGTAGCCCGCGACGCCGGAGTGATGGTTCACGCGTTCCGCGCCGGGCTTTTGAAAACGCACGGTGCCGCGCAGAAGTTTGCCCGCGCGGTTCGCGGCGACACCCGGTTCGCACAGCGCGGCGCGACCCGCGACGCACATCGGGCAGTGTCCGCACGACGGCAGAAATGCGAACACCACGGGATCGCCCGGACGCAGATCGGTCACGCCCTCGCCGACTTCGCGCACATGCCCACACGCCTCGTGCCCGAGCACGAGCGGCAACGGCCACAGGCGCGTGCCATTGATCACCGACAGGTCCGAATGGCACAGCCCCGCCGCCGCCATCTGCACGAGGATTTCGCCGGGCCCTGGCGGATCGAGATCGAGTTCCTCGATGCTGAGCGGCTTGCTCTGTGCGTAAGGCGCAGGCAGCCCGCGTTCACGCAGGACGGCGGCGAGTGTCTTCATGGTGGGTGCGCGGACGGTAGGCGATGCACGCGGTGCGCCAAGAGCGTTTCCCGGCGATTTTAACGCGCGACTTTCCTCCTCGGAAAAGGTGCCGGGCCGGGTCATGAAGTTTGCCAGACTAAACATCCACTCCCACGCCCCCATGAAATCCTCCCTGCAAATCTCGCTCGCACTTTTTGCCACCTGCGGCGCATTCACGAAAATCTGCGCCGAGGAAAACTGGCCGCGTTTCGGCGGACCGGAGGGCAACGGGCGCTCGGCGGAGACTGCGATGGCGACGAAGTGGGATGCTTCGTCCGTCGTGTGGAAGGCGAAGCTCAAGGGCGAGGGCCAGTCGTCCGTGGTGAATTGGGGCGACAAGCTTTTCGTCACGAGCGCAACGGAGAAAGGCGCAAAGCGCTGGGTGCATTGCCTCGATCGCAAGACCGGCAAGCTGCTCTGGGAGCGCGAGGTCGCAAGCGCAAAGCAGGAGCAGATTCACAAGATGAACACTTGGGCGACACCGACGTGCGTGACCGACGGCGAGCGCGTGATCGCGTTCTTCGGGCCGGGCGGCATCCATTGTTTTTCCATGGAGGGAACGCCGATGTGGGAGCGCAATCTCGGCGAATTTCCCGGCACTTGGGGCATCGGCGCGTCACCGATCATTGATGGCAAACTCGTGATCCAAAACTGCGACGCCGAGGGCGCATCATCGCTCGTCGCGCTCGACAAGACGACCGGCGCGCCGGTGTGGACCGCGAAGCGCGAGGACAAGCCGAAGGGCGGCTGGTCCACGCCCGTGATCATCAATGCGGGCACGCGCCGCGAACTGATCCTGAACGGCGAGGCCGGTGTGAACGCTTACGATCCCGCGACCGGCAAGGATCTGTGGTTTTGCAAGGCCTTCGCGGGACGCGGCGAGCCGATCCCGGTGCTCGACCACGGCCTGCTCTACGTGGTGAGCGGCCAGCCGGGGAACACCTACGTGGTGAAGCCCGGCGGCAGCGGCGACGTGAGCGAGACGAACCGCGTGTGGAATGCGAAGCGCGTTGGCGGACGCGACCTCCCGACGCCCGCGGTGGTCGGCGAGTTCGTCCTCATCTCCAGTCTCTCGGGCATGCTCTCGAGCTACGACGCAAAGACGGGCGCGATCCATTTTTCCGAACGTCTCGGCTCGGCGGTCTCCACGTCACCGTCCGTCGCGAATGGCCTAGTCTATTTCCAAATGGAAAATGGCGAGGTCATCGTGGTAAAGCCCGGCAAGACGCTGGAGATCGTCTCACGCAACAAGGTGGATTCCGCGAGCGACGAAATTTTCCGCGCGAGCCTGAGCCCGATCCAAGGCCAGTGGTTCGCGCGCTCGCAGAACACGGTCTATTGCATCGGCGCGAAGGCGAAGTGATGCGCCATCACACTGGGCGGCCCTTGCAAACGGGGAGCGATGGCAGCGCGCCGGGAGCCTGTTCAATACGGCAGCTTGTCTGTGTAGCCGCGTCTGTAGCTGTTCATCTGGTGCTGCTGCTGCAGTTGCTGCCCGGCACGCATGTTCGCCTCGCGAGCAGCGTTCTGCTGGGCAGAGAATGAATCGGGCGATGCGCTCCGATACTGCGAGACGTTGCCCGAGTTTTGGAACGTGTTGGGTTTTGGCCTGGGCTTGAGCAAGGACACATGGCGGAGGCTCCAGTAACTCCGGGACCATTTGTAGCCTTTCCTGTGATGCCTGCAGCCGGAAAGGGTGAGCACCAATGCAAACAGGAGTGAAATGCCGAGGATGCGCCGGAGCGTGGTCATATTGATGGTGATTTGCCGGCGGCGCGCTATTCGCCGATGGAAGTGCTGTCAATTCATCCGCTTGAATTCCGCTCAGACCCGCGCACGCGCCGGATTGAAATTGGCAGCCGCCACACCGGTGAGAATCCCCCCGCCGTCCCCGCGCACTTGAACTCCTCCACGTTCCAATCCGATCTCCTCGCCACGCGCAGGAGCATCCTGCGCAAGGGCGCGCTCGGCCTGCGCGACGCGCACGGGGCCGGGCAGGGCGAAGTCCATAATCCTGATCTTCAACGGCGGCGCGCCGAGCCATATTGACCTCTTGGATCCGAAGCCCGACGCCGGCTCGGAGGTGCGCGGCATTTTCTCGCCGATCCGCACGAACCTCCCCGGCGTCCACATTTCCGAACTCCTCCCGCGCATGGCGAAGCGCATGGACAAAGTCGCGCTCATCCGCAGCGTCCACCACGAGCATAGCAGCCACAACGGCGGCATGCACTGGGCCACCGTCGGCCGCCCGTATCGCGTGGACAGCACGCTCATCAATCCCAGCCACTCGGACATCCCGGGCGTCGGCACGCTCTGCGGCTGGCTCGCGCAGCGCGACGGCTTCAGCGCAGGCGTGCCGCCGTATGTCATCACGCCGTTCCCGCATTGCGACAGTAATGCCTACATCACGCCCGCCCAATACGGCGGCTGTCTCGGCGCGCAGTTCGATCCCTTCGTGCTCGACGACGACCCGAACGCGACCGGCTTCAAAGTGCGCAACCTCTCGCTCGACACGAGCCTCACGCCCGAGCACCTCACGCAGCGCATCGGCCTTTTGAAAAATCCCGCCGACTCCCAATCTCCGCAGTCGCAGCGCATCGTCTCGCCGCAAGCGGCGGAAACGGACATCTTCAGCGACAAGGCCGTGTCCATCCTCCAGTCGGAAAAAGCCGCGCAGGCGTTCGACCTCACGCGCGAGCCCGACTCCGTGCGCGAACGCTACGGGCGGCATTCATTGGGCCAGTCGCACCTGCTCGCGCGCCGGCTCGTGGAGGCGGGCACGCGCTTCGTCACCACCGTGAACGGCCCGAGCATCACGTCGGACACGCACAAGGACAACTTCAGCGGACTCAAGAACCGTATCGTCCCGCCGATGGAGCAGGCCTACGCCGCGCTGCTCGACGACCTCAAAGAGCGCGGCCTGCTCGATACCACGCTCGTCGTGTGGATGGGCGAATTCGGCCGCACGCCGAAGATCAACGTGGACGCCGGACGCGACCACTGGCCCGGCTGCTACAGCGTGCTCCTCGCCGGCGGCGGGATTCGTGGCGGCCAATTGCTGGGCGAATCCGACAGCACCGGCGCATACCCGAAGGATCGCCCCGTCACCCCCTGCGGAAATCCACACCACGATATTCGCCGCGCTCGGCTACGAGGTGAGCAACATCAGTTACGAATCCACGGACGGTCGTCCCGTCGCGCTGACGGAAGGCACGCCGATCGCGGAGCTGTTTTGAGCGGGAGAAAAATCACCCGACTCCGATTTCGGGAATCCCGCGCGCGCCGTGCCAGAATCGGGCAACGTCCACACGTTGCTCGGCATGACTGACACGATAGATCACCCGGTAAGAACGGACGACGATTTCCCTGATGGAAGCATCATCAAACTCCGGAACCACGCGGCCCAGCTCGGGAAAATCAGCCAACCGTTTCGTGTTGCTGATGAGAAACTGACCGAACCCCACGGCGCGTTCCGGCGAGTCCAGCGAGATGTATCGCACGATGTCCCGAAGGTCGCCACGGGCCGAAGGCGAGAGGGCTACCTGATAACCCATGACGGCAGTTCGCGCTCGATCTCCTCGATCGGGATGCGCTCGCCGCGTTCAATCTCGGCGAGCCCCTGTCTCACCCCCGCCACAAACTCGATCTCACGGGCGACATCGTGAAGCGACGCATCCTCAGGAAGCTTGTCGAGCAGGTCTTGGACGATTTGCTTGGTGCTCATGGGTAGAGTGTGCGTGTGAGGATGCATGGACTCAAGGCTGTCCTGACGGAAGGTACAGGATCAGGCGGAAAACCAAGATGGCGCGATTATCCGAACTTGTTTGTCGAACCACCGCACGAACGACGCGGATGTATTCTGGAACGACTGAGCAGAACACGATGCAGCGCCAAGTTTGTCGTCGGGTAGTTGATAGAGGATGCTGATGCGTTGGTCTGGACGACAGACAATGAAAGTCTTGAGGTTGTCGAATTGCTCCCCGGTGTTCGTGAGGAAATCGAAGCGTCCGTAACGTGCCCAGTTACCTGTGCTGGCTCGGTAGAGCGCCTCGTCCACGACAGCGAATATTTCCGCATCGGAAAGTCCGTTAAATGCCTCATCCCACAATTCTGCGATGGTCGGAGGCAGTTCCCGGAGACGGTCTGCGGCGTGAAATAGAGAACAATGCTTCTCGTGGATGTTCCCGAGTCGCACACCTTGGATATCGATAGACATACGACCGAAGCCCGCCCACCTCGCGCCAGACGGCTCGTGATACGCCTCAATCGCGAAGTCCGTGGGCTCTCCGAAAATCGTGAAGTGCTAGCGGTGACTCAAAACCGGTCGAGGTGGCGAGTTAGGCTCACGCCTTCCCGCCGTAGGACACGAAGTCGTCGAGGTCGAGGAGGTCGGGCCAGCGGGTGATGTCCTTCCGGTTTGGGCCGCACTCGCCGAGATATTGCTCGAATTTCTCCCGGTCTTCCGGCGTGGGCGTCCGCTTGTCCATTGCGTCGCTCCAGGCCTCGATTTCCTCGGGCGTATGGCGGTTGCGCTGGTTCAGCTTGATCCAGGTGAGGAGTTCGCCGTCACCCTTGCCGTTCGCGACCTCGGTGCGCAGCGCGTCGGCGTCAATGCCGAGGAAGGTGAGGATACGCTGGTCGTTTGGGCAGGCGTAGTGGAAGGAGCCTGCGGTGCCGGCGAGTTCGGCGCGGCATTTGTCGAGCATGCGGGGAAGCAGCGCGTAGCCGCCGAGACGGGCGCGGACGCTGCGTGGGGGACGGAGGGTAAGGTCGGTGACGGGGATGCTCATGCGGACATCCTTTGCATGTGCGGGGCGCGTGGGGCAAGCGGGAGTCGAACGGGAGCAACTTCACCACGAAGGTACGAAGGTCGCAAAGGAACGAAGCGTGGTTTGCTTTGGAGCTCTTCGTATCCTTTGTGTCTTCGTGGTGAATCTGCGTCGGTCACGGGGCGGTTGCATGGCCTGCGCGTTCGTCTAGCGTCGGCGCACATGAAGCCCGCCGCTGAAATCCTCCGCACACTCCGCTCGCTGCGGTGGCGGATGGCGCTCGGTGATTTTCTGCGGAGCGCGGGAGGGCGGCGCAAGTCTTGTAACTGGAAATGCGCCCGGAGGTCGCGTTCCACCACGTTGACGCCATGAAGCTGCGGCTCGATGGCGTGCGGAAGGCATTCGCGGGGAAGACGGTGCTCGACGGGATTTCCGCCGACTTCGGCGATGCGCGTGCGGTCGTTTTCATCGGACCCTCGGGCGGCGGGAAGAGCACGCTGCTGCGCACCATCGCTGGACTCGAAGCGCCAGATGCGGGCGGTGTGACGTTCGATGGCGAGGCGGTGGATTATTCATCGGAGGAAAAGCTGCGCGCGCACCGGCGGCGGCTCGGGATCGTGTTCCAGGCGTTCAATCTTTTCCCGCATCTGACCGCGCTAGCGAACATCACGCTCGCTCTCGAAAAAGTTCACGGCCACACACCGGAGCAGGCGCGCGAGACGGCGATGAGCACGCTGCGCCGCTTTGCGCTCGATGCACACGCGATGAAAAAACCGGCGGAACTTTCCGGCGGGCAGAAGCAGCGTGTGGCCATCGCGCGCGCCATCGCCGCGCAGCCGCGGCTGCTGCTTTTCGACGAGCCGACTTCGGCGCTCGATCCCGAGATGACGGCGGAGGTGCTCGAGCTGATCGAAGAGCTGAAGGGCGAGGGCCGCAGCTTCATCCTCGTCACGCACGAGATGGGTTTTGCGCAGCGCGTGGGCGACACCGTGGCGTTTCTCGCGGATGGAAAAATCGTGGAGCAGGAATCCGCAGCGAAGCTTTTCGATGCGCCGCAGTCGGTGCAGTGCCGGGATTTTCTGGCGAAGGTGCTCCGATACTGAGCGCGGTCGGCGTCCATGGGCACCGCAGATTTTCGCCGTGGTTGAGGCTTCGGCGGCTTGAAAAAGTTTCGCCTTTGCGGGGCTGCGGATTAAATTCGCTCCGATGAATCCGCTCCAGCAACGCTGTCTCGACGTCACTCGTCGCCACTTCCTCCGCGACTGCGGCGTGGGCCTCGGAAAAATCGCCCTCGCGGGATTGCTCACAGATTCGCTGCGCGCGGGCTCGGCTGCGCCTGCGAATCTGCTCGCGCCACGCCAGCCGCATTTTACAGGCAAGGCGAAGCGCGTGATCCATCTCTTCATGGCAGGCGCGCCTTCGCAGCTTGAGCTGTTCGACAACAAGCCGGAACTGACGAAGCTTGAAGGCAAGCCGCTTCCGCCATCGGTGATCGGAGGACAGCGTTACGCGTTCATCCGGCCCGATGCGGCGGTGCTCGGGCCGCGCTACAAATTTTCCAAACACGGAAAATCCGGCGCGGAACTGAGCGAGATGCTGCCGCACCTCGCGAAGGTCGCGGACGATATCTGCCTCGTGAAATCGGTGCGTACCGATCAGTTCAACCACGCGCCCGCGCAGATTTTTTTCAACACGGGCTTCTCGCAGCCGGGGCGTCCTTGCCTCGGATCGTGGGTGCTTTACGGGCTCGGCGCGGAGACACAGGACTTGCCGGCATTCGTCGTGATGAGCACGGGTAGCGGACTGAGCGGCGGCTCGGCGCTGTGGTCGAGCGGCTTCCTGCCGACGACCTACACCGGCACGCGATTCCGCAATCAGGGCGATCCGATTTTGAACCTCGGCAATCCGGCAGGCGTGGACGCGCGCCTGCAACGCGACACCATCGATCTCGTCCGCGCGATGAATGAACGCCAGCTTGCGCAGTCCGGTGACCCGGAAATTGCGACGCGCATCGCAAATTGCGAGATGGCCTTCCGCCTTCAGACGAGCGCGCCGGAGCTGATGGACTTGCGCAACGAGAGCAAGGAGACGCTCGAACTCTACGGCTGCGATCCGGGCAAGGCGTCGTTCGCCCGCGCGTGCCTGCTTGCGCGGCGGATGATCGAGCGGGGCGTGCGTTTTGTGAACATCTACCACGAGGGATGGGACGCACACGGCGACGTGGCCGGCAACGTGAAGGACAACTGCAAGAAGACCGACCAGGCCAGCGCCGCGCTCGTGATGGATCTCAAGCGGCGTGGGCTGCTCGACGACACGCTGGTGATCTGGGGCGGCGAATTCGGACGCACGCCGATGGTCGAGACGAATCCTTCGCTCGGTCGCGCGCTCGGCCGCGATCATCATCCGCAGGCGTTCACGATCTGGATGGCCGGCGGAGGAATCCGCCCCGGCATGAGCTACGGCGCGACGGACGATCTCGGCTTTCACGTCGTGGAAAATCCCGTCCACGTCCACGACGTGCAGGCGACGATCCTTCACTGCCTTGGCTTCGATCACGAGCGGCTCACGTTTCACAATGCAGGCCGCGATTACCGGCTCACCGATGTCCACGGCAAAGTGGTGAAGGCAATCCTTGCTTGAGCCCCGCGCACACCGCAGCCACAGTCCGCGCCGTGAAGTATCTCCTGCTCCTCGCATTCGCCCTCCTCGCCGGATGCGAGACCACCAGAACGAAGGATTCAGCCGCCGACAAGGACTGCCAAAAATACACGAAGCTCACCGTGACCGATCTCACCGGCGACATGGTCTCGGAGTGGATCGCCGAGGGGCGCGTGAAAAAGGCGGACCAAGGCTACACAATCAAGGCCATCGAACGCCGCAGCGGCCCGCCCAATCCGACGGAATCGAAGTATCCGAACGGACGCATCAGCACGGTCGCGGGACAGAACATCATCCTCGAGGACGTGGAAAAACCCGAGTGGCTGAAGAAGCTCGACGGGGAGAAATAGTAGGGTGGCCGAGCGTGCGGCAATGTGGTGCCGACAATCTGTCGGCACGATCCGCCCAGGACGAGATGCGGATGCGGATCTCCGTGCGATGAATTGCAGTGCGCGGCGTGGGAGCGCACCATCCCGCCGCCTCCGCCAGTCCTGACCTGCCGACAGGATTGTCGGCTCTACCCGCGCTCCTTCAAAAACTGCGCAATGGTCTCCGCGAGCTTTACACCGATGCCCGGGACTTTTGCGATCGCCTCGGCGCTGGTGCGCCGCAGCCGCGCGACGCTTCCGAATTTCCGCAGCAGCGCCTGCTTGCGCGATTCGCTCACGCCGGGGCAGTCGTCGAGCGTGCTCTCGGCGATGCGGCGTTTCATGAGGAGCTGGTGGTAGCCGTTCGCACAGCGGTGCGCCTCGTCGCGGATGCGCTGGAGGAGCTTCAGCGCGCCGCTGTCTTTGTCCAAAATCATCGGCTGCGATTTTCCGGGCCGGTAGATTTCCTCGAACTCCTTCGCGAGCCCGATGATCGGCACGTCGAAGAGCCCGAGCCGCTGGAGTTCGGCGCATGCGGAGCTGAGCTGGCCCTTGCCGCCGTCCACGATGATCAGGTCCGGCAATTGCGGATTGCGGTTTGCGGTTTGCGGTTTGGTCCCGGCTGTCAGCCGGCGTGCGATGTCGGCATTGCCCTCCTGGGAAAATGAGTAGTCCACGTGCTCGCGCACGACGCTGCTTTCGGATTCCGCCTCGTCGTTCGTCATTCCGCATTCGGAAATCTCGCGCAGCGTGCGCGTGTATCGCCGCCGCACGACTTCGGCCATGCTCGCGAAATCATCCTGCCGGCCCTCGATGCTTTTGATCCGGTAGCGCCGGTAAAGGTGGTTCGCGGGACGCCCGTCAATGAAGCACACCATGCTCGCGACGACGTGCGTCGTACTGATGTTGGAAATGTCGAAGCACTCCATCCGGCGTGGCGGCCCTGCGAGGCCGAGCATCTCGCCGAGTTCCGCGAGATCGGTGGCCGGATCGATCGCACCGGGGAGCTTCAGGCGGTGGCGCATCGTCGTCGTGTAGCGCGTCATGGGCTTCGTCGTCTTGCGGAGGTCGTCGAGCATGTTGCGGATCTCGGCGGCGCGCTCGAAGTCGAGGTTTGTCGCCGCCTTCCGCATTTCATCTTCGAGCGGCGCGAGCAGTTCCTTCGACTGGCCCTCGAAAAATTCGCACGCCTTCGCGACGCGTTCGGCGTACTGCTCGGGCGTCGTCTCCGCGAGCTTCATCGGCACCTGGTAGGTGCTCGATTTACGCTCGCGTTCCGTCGGAGAGCCGCGACCGAATGTGAGCACGCCAAACTTTTTCCGCATGAACGTGAGCGTCTGCCGCAGCGCGCCCGAGTGCGCAAACGGGCCGAAGTAGCGCGCGCCGTCTTCGGGGTTTTTCACTCGCGTGAGACGGAAGCGCGGCCACTCCTCGCGCACGTCCACCTTCACCATCAGGAAGCGCTTGTCATCGCGAAAACTCACGTTGTAGCGCGGGCGGTATTCCTTGATCAGCTTGCCTTCGAGCAGGAGCGCCTCGGGCTCGCTGCCGGCGACGTGCCAGTCGAAATCATGGATCGCCTCGATGAGCGCGCGCACCTTCGGGTCCGCGCGCATGAGCCGCGACGGTGTGAAATAATGCGAGAGCCGCTTGCGGAGATCGCGAGCCTTGCCGACGTAGATCACGCGGCCGAAGCGGTCGCGGTGCAGGTACACGCCGGGCTTGTGCGGCACCTCGCCGAGCTTCTTTTTGAAATCCACCTTCTCGCGGGGAGCACTCATCACGGGATTGGGGTTCACTGCTGCTGCGCAGTGTAGCGCTGGTAGCGGCGGATGATGTCGTCCACGTAGCGCCGCGTGCTTCCTGCTGCTGCGCGCATCATGCGCTGCGCGTCCGCGCCGTCGGCGGCCCATTTTTCCACGCGGGACCGTCCGGCATTGTATTCCGCGAGCGCGAACGGGAGCGGGGCGTCGCGATCCTTCCAGTGTTCGAGCGCGCGGCCGAGGTGCCATGTGCCGGCGTCGAGGTTTGTCCTCGCGTCAAAAAGATCGGCATACACGAAGACCTCGATCTTGTGCGCGGCGGCCCAGTCGCGCGCGACAGCCTCGCCGATCTGCATCAGCCCGCGCTCGCCGGACGTGCCGATCTTTGTCGGCGTGAAACGGCTCTCCCGCCACACGACGGCCTTCACGAGCAGCGGGTCCAGGCCGTGTTTTTTCGCGGCGTCCGCGATGAGCCTGTCGTGCTCCGAGTAGCGGCCCAGCGCGAGCATTTTCTGGACGTGATAGGCCGGGTCGGGCGATCGCCAGAGCACGACCGCAAGCGCGACATTCGCCGCACAGAGCAGCGCCACGAGCAGTCGCCGGAGGTTTCGCTTCACGCGGAGTGAATAGAGGCGGCGCGACGGTGAATGCGAGAATTATGCGCCGGGCCCGTGCTGCCGGGATGGTGCGGATTTCCGGACGGCGAGCAGCACGCCCTCAGTGCAGCCGCACGAAGTCGCGGAGGAACTGGAACCAGATGAACATCAGCCCGCGCCATGTGTAGCGGATCGCGCCGTCCTTGCCGCGCGCGAGGATGCCGGCGGTGACGTTGTGCGCGATCTGCGCGGCCTGCTCGGCGTGGAGCTGGCCGCCGAGTTTTTCCGGATCGGTGGTGGCGAGTTCGGCAGTGAGGACGTCCTTGCGCGCGAGGAAATCGCGATGGCTGTCGAGGAGCTGTGGGAATGACTTGCTGCCGTCCTCGCTGTTCGTGCGCCACTCGGGCGCGAGCTTGAGATTGAGCGCGAACGGATAATTCCACGTCGTCCAGATCGTGCCGTCGGCCCCGCGTGAGATGAGCCGCAGGTAGTAAAATGCGAAACTTTCCTGCTCCACGAGGCAGATGACGGCCTGCACGCGCTCGTCGGGCTTGTGAAAGACGCGGAAGAACTGCCGCGCCTCGTCCCACTCGCGTCCGAGATCCGCGGCGTGCTCGAAGCCCTCGCCCTCGATCTCGCCGGTGAGGTCGTCGAGCGCGGGGAACATTTCGCGGTGCGGCGGCGTCTTGTGGCGCAGTTCGGTGTTCACGGGCATCGCGATTTTCCGCACGCGCGTGATCAGCTCGTACCACGGCCACACGAGCCAGAAGCTCATGAAGATGAGGCCCATCGGCCACCAGCCCGTGAGCAGCCAGCCCGCGAGGAACGACGTGGTGAGGTAGCCGAGCACGCCGATTTTTCCCAGCACCAGATTGCCCGTCGTGCGCAGCGCCACGCTGAGCGCGAACACGCCGAGGATCAGAAAAAGATCGGCCATGCTCATGGCTTGAGCCCGTGGCGTGCGACGAAGATTTCGAGTTCCTCGGGACCGAAATCGGGCAGCACCACGCCCTCGCGCGTGACGAGCGTGGGCGTCTTGCTTTGCCCGGAAAGCTGGATCATCTCGTCGTAGTCCGCGCGGTCGGCCTCCACGTCAATCAGCTCGTAGCCGAAGCCGCGCATGTCCAGCCACTCGCGCGCGGCGACGCACCACGGGCACCAAGTTTTCAAGTAGAGTTTCATTTTTTCGCGGCCGCCTCGGCCCGCGCCTTCCATCGCGCGGAGAATCCTTCGATATAGACTTGCAGCGTTCCGCGGTAGCGTTCGATCGCCGCCGGCGTGTCCTTCTCGTTCACGATCGCGGCGTGCTGGCTTGCGACGACGAAGTTTGTGCTCGCGAGGCGCAGGATGAGTTTCGTCTGCGACTCCTTGTAGGCGACGACCGGGAAGCAGTCGCCCTTTTCCATGGCCCACTTCGAGCCGTCGGTGAGCTCCACGGCGAGATCCTCGGTGAGGCGCGCGTAGAGCGTCACGCGTTCGGCTGCGCCGGCCTGCGTGGTGCAGAGGACGAGGAAAAGGATGGCGATCAGCGCTTTCATTTCTCGGACTCTGGCGTGCGCGCGGGGGAAAATCAATGCCGGGGGAGGGAGAGTTGAGGGTTGAGAGTCGAGAGTTGAGAGGATGAACTTGCCGCCCGAATGATCCGGGCGGCGCGGCGCTTGCCTCTCAACCCTCAACCCTCAACCCTCAACTTTTCCCGCCCCATGCCGCCCAACGTCACCCTCATCGAACATCCGCTCGCCCGTGTGAAGCTCGCACGCCTGCGCGACGAGCGCACATCGCCGCGCGAATTCCGCCGCAATGCGCAGGAGCTCGCCGTGCTGCTCGCGTTCGCAGCGACACGCGACCTCGAGACTGCCGCGGAAAGAATCCGCACGCCGCTCACCGAGACCGATGGCACGAAGCTCATACGCCCGATCGTCGTCGTGCCGATCCTCCGCGCGGGGCTCGGGATGTCCGAGGCGATCCTGCCCTTCCTCGGCGACGCTGCCGTCGGCCACATCGGGATGCGACGCGACGAGGCGACGCATCTGCCTACCTCATATTATTTCAACGCGCCCGCGCAGCTCGCCGAGGCCGACGTGCTCGTCGTGGACCCGATGCTCGCGACCGGGCACAGCAGCGCGGATGCGATCACGAAGCTCAAACACGAAGGTGCGAAGCGCATCCGCTTCATCTGCTTCCTCGCTGCACCCGAGGGCATCGCGCACCTCTGCGCACAGCACCCCGACGTCGCCATTTTCACGAGCGCCGTGGATGAGCGGCTGGACGAGCGCGCGTACATCTTCCCCGGCCTCGGCGACGCAGGCGACCGCTACTTCGGCACGCTGCCGGGGTGAGCGCAGCGGTATGGAGCGGGACGGGCGTCCCACTCCCCGCCGCCTCGCTGCGCTCGCCTGCGAGAGGTTTCAAATCCCGCCTACTTTTTCGCACGACGCGTCGTCCGGTAGTGGTCGCGCAATCCCGCCACGATCCCATCCGCGTATTCGCGGAAAATGCTCCGGCGCATCTTGCCCGCGACCTCGCGCTCGCCCTCGTAGTCACCGGCCTGGATGCGCGCGTAGGTCAGCTCGGTGTTCATGCAATACGGCTCGAGATACACTACCGGGCACTCGAAGATCCGGTTCGCGAGAAGATTCCGCGCCCACACGTACTTGTCCGAACCCGCGCGCACCGCGTTGCCGCCGAAATAGGTGAAAGGCGGCAGCCCCGTCGCAGCCGCGAGCGCCTTGGCCATCGGCGCGGCGGCGGCAAGCTCCTCCGAGTGGCTGCGCGTGAGCAGACGCAGTAGCATCTCGAAACGCTGGTCGTCGAAGCGCAACTCATCGGCGCTGAAACAGCCGTTCACCATCACATGCAGATCCTCCTTTTCCGCAAAGTCGGGATTCTCCGGATCGCGCCAGTCGGTCCCGTTGAAATGGATGCACACCGTGAGATCGGGCCGGATCTTTTCCCGCACTCTGCGCGCGCGTTCGTGGATTTCCGCGACGCGGTAAAAGAGGCGCTCAGCCTGCCACTGCACCGTGTCGCCTTTCTGCGGATCGTGAACGCCGTCATAGTTCTCGCGCGACGCCGCGATGCCGAGGATCTGCATTTCCTTCCGCGCCGCGGGCCGCAGCGCGTCCACGGTGAAGGGCGACGCGGGCACGTTCGCATTGCGCACAAACGACACCTCCGCGCCGAGTGCGCGCAGCTTCGGCGCGACGAGCTTCGCCACGAGCAAGGTCATCTCACCCTCGCGCACCGGCGTATCCTTTCCGCGCTGGAATGAGCGCCCTTCAATCAGCGCCCAGTCGCCGCCGATGTGCCCCGGATCAAGCGCGAGCTTCACACCTTCGAGCGGACGGTTCGCCTTCGCGCGCGGCAGCGCCGACGCCGCGCGCCAGTTCCGCGGAGGCGCTTTTGCCGACTTCGCGTCCTTCGCAAACCGCAGCACGAACAGCTCCGGCGGCGTAAGGGTCTTCAGGATCACCGCCTCATTTTCCCGCACCTCGATCACCCCCGCAGCCGCGCCGCCCGGCGCATACACCTTGTCAAGCATCCGCAGGAATTCCGCCCGCGTGATCGTGTTCTGAAACGCTTCCAGCCTCGCCCAATCCGGTGCCGACGTGAGCGGACTGAGCCGCTGCGCAAACGCCACGCCGCACACGAACGCGAGCGAAACGACGACGGCAAAACGGAACAGGCGGGGAAGCACGCCGCGCAACCTACGGATGTCCCCGGCGAAAATCGAGCATCACATGGATCTCGAACCCCTGCGAAAAATCCGGCCGCTTGGATCGGAAGAAAAGTTCACCACGGATTTCACGGATGGCGCAGATGGTTTTCAGAGCGAAATTCGTTCATCCTTGTCATCCGTGAAATCCGTGGTTCCTCCTCCTCGTCATCCGTGGAATTTTACGCGGGTCTCGGAAAACGTGCCGTCGCTCCATTTTCAAACGCAGAGGAGCAGAGGAGAACAGGGAGGTGCGCAGAGGGATGATTTCAAATCTTCCACTGCGGGCCTCTCCTTCCACCTCCGCACCTCTGCACCTCTGCGTTTGAATCCGAGTTCGGCACGCTCTCACCCACACCACGATCACAGGCGCGACTGGAGAGCGTGAATGGGACACCGCACCCTCACTTCCCGCCGATCCGCTTTTTTGCATAGTCCGAAAGCGCGGCTGAACCCGCGAGCCAGCGGTTCGCCGCCGACTCGTCGTTCCGCTTCCATTGCTGATATACGGCGCGCACGGCGTTCTCGCGCTTGTTCTCGTCGCCGACCGTCGCAGGCCACGTTGCCGCGCCATCGGGATCGCGGGGCGTCACCGTGTTTGCATACGCGGTCACGGCTGCATCGCGCCCATTGCTTGCGGGAAGTTTCTGCAGGCACGCCGCGGCTCGCGACGATCATCGGCACCAGCCCGCCCCACTCGTTGCCCGTGCGTTTCTTCGCGAGGTCGAGCGCCGCTTGGACCTCATCCGGCCCCATTTTCTCCACTGCGGAAAATGCGCTGCGGAATTTCCTCAATTCATTCGGCTGCCGCATCGCCGCGAGCAGCCCCGAGAGCACGGGCCCGGGTGTATTCCGCGGGACGCGAAATACGGCAGGCGGGACGCCCACCCTACCCGATGCATACCGTCTCGCCCGACACGATTTGCAGCAGCTATGGATGATTCACGGTGCCCGACTTGCGAGCGGATTTTCCGATGGCAGGAATGGAATTCCGAATTTGCAGGGTCAGACACGCCTCACTTGTCGCGAGTTCCACGGACATCGTGTCCGCCCATGAACCGTCGGCCTTCTGGTTCGAGATCAGATTCTCGCGAAGGGAATCCTGCCAGCGCTTCCACCGGTCCCCGCCGACAAGCTGCAAAGCCTGGGCGGCATAGTAGTGACCGTGGAAGAAGTACTGCATGCCTTCGGGCCCAGCCTCCGGCTGTGGCAGAAAAGCCATCAGGTAATCGGCACCCTTAATTCCGTCAGGCCGGCTTGCGGGCTCCGTCCATTTTGCGGTCGCAAGCGAAGCCGATAGCGAGGCTGCGGACCGCGTGAAAGCACTGACGCCGGGCGCGATGTAACCGAAGCCCCCATCCGGATTTTGGCAGCGCTTCAGAAATCCAACGCCCGCGCTGAAGGTCGCGGCGGGCACATCCACTCCGGCATTCCGCGCCGCCACGAGAGCCATCAACTGGCAGGCGCTCACGGACGTATCGCCATCTCTCGGCGCGGGGATGTATCGCCAGCCGCCATCCTTTCCCTGGCTCTTCACGATCAGAACGACGGCCTTGGCCAGACTGTCCTTCACCTCAGCCCGGGCGGTGGCCTTGAAATATTCCGCGAGGAACAGCGTCGCATACCCGTGGTCATACATTGATTTGCCAGCGATGAACCCATCGTCTCTTTGCGCCGACAGGATGAATTTCGCGGCCTTCGTCACCCGCTCCGCCTGCGTGTCATCAGCCATCAGTGCCAGCCCGGCCAGACTGGTAAGGGCGATGCTGCCACTGTATTGCCCCGAACCAACCGAGCCGTCATCCTGCTGCTGGGTTGCAAGGAAAGCGAGTCCACGTCGCATCGCGTCCACCGCTTTGTCCTGGTCCGCACCGCGCACTTGAGTCACCAGGCAAATGGCGAGGGTGAACGCCGCGGACAGGCAGCCAGCGACAGTAGCCCTCGCGCCACGAGGACTGCGGTCACGACCTTCATCCACGATGGCGCGCACGCGGGTTTCGAGCGTGGAAGGCTGCGCCATCGCGAGCGCGTGGCGCGCGGTGAAGCGGTCGCCCTGCAGACTGCGGACGACATCCACGAGCTGGCTCGCGTATTCATCGGCCGGCGCGCCGGAAATGAGCACGAGGTCATCGCACGCCTGCTCCTGGGCGATCCTCATCTGCCGCGCTGCGAACCACACAAGGGGGTTCATCCAGTAGATCGCGCAGAGCACATCGGCGAGGAGACGCGTGATGCAATCGCGACGGCGGATATGGCCCAGCTCATGACGCAGCGCGGAGGAAACGAACGCATCGCTCCATTCTGCTGCCTCGATGGGGAGCAGGACAACCGGCCGCACGATACCCGACGCCAGTGGCACCAGGCACAGGTCGGATTCACGCACCTCGGCACGCACGCGGCCCGCGTCCACAAGCGAACGCACTTTTGCGGCAAGCCGCTCATTCTCGATCGGAAAACTACTCCGAACGATTGCTCTCAACTTCAATGCAATGAGCCCGCGACGGGTGAGCAGCAGCACTGCGCCGGCGATCCAGACTGCGACAACGAGCTTCTTCCACGGAATCACCAGCAGTGTGCGTGGCGCAGGGTGCGCGACATTTTCCACGGGCTGCACGGATGCACGCTCGCCGACGGTAGATGCCGTGGTGATCACCGGCAGGCGCACATTCACCGAGGCCGCGGCGGCTTTCTCCAGCACGAAGGACCAGCGGGCGGACACCAGCTTCGTAAATGGCAGCAGGAGCAGCGCGCCGAAGATGGCGGCGGACACTGCATGGCGGTTTGCCGCTGAAGCCTTGCGCATCACCGCAAGCAACGCGGTGCTGATGAGGATGAGCGCGGCGCTCTTCACGAGCAGGTCGAGCAGCGACACGAATGGAGTTTCGATGTTCATGGTGGTTGGAGTTATTTGGCTTTCGCCCTTTTGATGATGGCTTCGATGCGCTTCAGCTCCTCGGCGGGCAGCTTGCCGTCCGCTGTGTCTACGAGCGCGGCGACCGCGTCGGCGAATGAGCCTTCGAAAAACGTCTTCACCACGCGCTTCAGCGCCGACTTGCTCTCCGCGGCGCGCGTCCGCACGGGGAGATACACGAAGCGCGGGCCGTCCTCGCGGTGCTTCAGGTGGCCCTTTTCCTCCATGATGCGCAGCAGTGTGCGCACGGTGGAGTCGCTGGGTTCGCCGGGCAGCGCGGCGGCGACCTCGGCGGCGGTGGCTTCGCCGCGGGCGAAGATGATGTCCATGATTTGCCGCTCGCGGCGGGTGAGCTGGTGGGTGTCGGTTGGCATGTTAAATTTTTAACACCTACTGTGCCGCCGCGTCAATAGAAATATGTTAAAAATTTAACATCCGCCGGACCGTCGCGCAGATGCCTTCGCGGAACGGCTTCCCGCCGCCCCGCTGCGGACAGGAGCATCCGCGCCACGGTGCAGGCAATTCCTGCACAGCCTTGGCCAAGCGCCGTGCGGCGCGGCAGGCGTGGCGCAGATTGACTCCGATGCAGCGCGTCCGCCCGTGCGGCGTGCCGCAAAATCCAAACCAACAATCCCAATCCCAACCATGAAAAACATCCTCCTCACCATCGTCGCCCTCCTCGGCTTCATCGCAGCCCCCGCATTTGCCGAGAGCAAGGGCAAGGAAATCACCCTCAGCGGCAAGGCCTGCTGCGCGAAGTGCTGCCTGAAGACCGCCACCGAGTGCGCGACCGTCTTCGCCGTCGAAAAGGATGGCAAGAAGACCACGTATCACTTCGCCGACAACGACGTCGCGAAGAAGTTTCACGAGGAAATCTGCAAGGCCCCGAAGTCCGCGACCGTCACCGGCACCTGCAAGAAGGATGGCGACAAGCTTGTGCTCACCGCCTCGAAGGCCGAGGTGACGAAGTAACCCGTTTCAGCAAACAGTTGTTCGTTCAGCAGTCGTTCAGACTGGCCGCCGGCGCGGGAAACTGCGGCGGCGGTTTTCTGTTTCTTGGACACGCGCAGGGCCTGAGGGCCAAAGGCCCGGCACATGCCAGCCTAGGGCAACGCCCTGGGTCACAGGCAGAAAATGATCAAAGCCCTGAAGGGGCGGCACACGAGTTGTCGCGCCCTTTCAGGGCTCTGTCGGTGTGACCGAACAAACCCAGGGCGCTGCCCTGGGCTGGCATGTGGCGCACCATTGGTGCTCAGAGGCAGCACGCGCTGAGAGTGAACGAGCGGCATCATGCACCGCTCGGCATTTTGTCTCCGAGTCTTGCGTCTATTTTTCCGCCGCCGGGGCCGGGGCCTCGATACGGGGGAAGAGGGGAACGGGTTTGCCGAGGACGTGGCCGTCGGGCAGGCCGCCCCAGACGGCTTCCGCGAGGCGGAAACGCGTGTCCTTGCCGGCCTCGTCGAGCTTCCAGGCGAGCTGGTCAAAAATCCCATGCGCCGCATCCGGCAGCACCGGCCAGATCAGGATGGCGATGATGCGGAGGGATTCGGCGAGGTGGTAAAGAACCGCACTTAGCTCTTTTTCGGATTTGGGATTACCGACTTTGGCGCTTTTTGCGAGTTCCCAAGGCGCAGTTGCCTGAATCGTTTCGTTGCACGTTTGCGCTATTTCGGAAACGCAATCGAGCGCAGCTTGACACTGATACCTGTCCAGCCACGAGGCATACTCATCCTTGTTTTGCCGCACTACACTTTTGAGTTTCGTCAGATGGAAAGCGGTGCCAGCGGGGAGGAGATGGGTTTCAGGGGTTCCGGTGCTACTGGTCGTCTCAAGCTCAACGACATCAACGTTGATGTTCAGATTCCGGGGCGCGGTGATCGGACGAAATTTCTCTGCCATGTTCAACGTGCGGTTGAGTAGGTTGCCGAGATTGTTCGCGAGCGCCGAGTTGTAAGAAGTGACGAGCCTTTCCTCGCTGAAGTCCGCATCCTTGCCCGTCGTGATGTCGCTCATGAGGTAGTAGCGCAGCGCTTCGGGGCCGTATTTGTCGGCGAGGAGGTCGGGGTCCACGATGTTGCCGAGGCTCTTGCTCATTTTCGCGCCGGCGATGTTCCACCAGCCGTGGACGAGCAGCGTGGGCATTTCCTCATCCGCAAAGCCGAGCGCCTTCAGCATGATGGGCCAATAGACGCCGTGCGCGGGGATGAGGATGTCCTTGCCGATGACGTGGAGCGGCGGCCAGAAGTCATTGAACCGCGAAGGAGCGAAGGAGCGAAGGGACGAGGCAGGCTCAATGTTGGCAGCGTCTGCGGCAGGCGAAGTTGCTCCGCTTCCCTCTTCGCCGCTTCGCTGCTTCGCGGTTCGTTCACTGTAGTGTGGGTCGTGGCCTGGGGCGTAGGTGATGTAGTTCACCAGCGCGTCGAACCACACGTAGGTGACGAAACCCTCGCCGAAGCTTTCGGGGAACGGGATGCCCCATTTCAGCCGCGAGGCGGGGCGCGAGATGCAGAGGTCGCCCTCGAGTTTTTCCACGGCGTTGCGCAGCTCGGCGACGCGGAAATCCGGGACGACGAACGGCTTTCCTTCGGCGCTGCGCTTGTCAATCAAGTCGAGCAGCCACTGCTTCGGGTCGCAGCCGGGCAGGCCGGTCGCGGGGTCCTGCCCCGGCGCGGCTGGCGCCTGAGTGAGGCGGAAATAAAAGTTCTCCTCGTCGCGCTCCTCGACGACGCCCCACTCGGGGCCGAACTGTCCGTCGGGGCCGCGCTCCTTGTCCGTGAGGAACTGCTCCTGCCGCACGCTGTAAAATCCGCGCTGCGTCTTCTTGTAAATCCACCGGCTCTCGCCCGTCGCGGGGTCCTTTTCGTCCCAGAGCTTCTGCAGATTCGCGCGCACACATTCTTTGTGGAGCGCGTCGGTCGTCGCGGCCCAAGCGCTGTATTTCACGTCGAGCTTCTCCCACAGCGCGGTGAATTTTTGCGTGATGCCGTCCACATACGCCTGCGGTTCGAGGCCCGCCTTTTCCGCGCTCTGCTGCACCTTCTGCCCGTGCTGGTCCACGCCGGTGAGGTAGAAAACCTCCTGCGGATTCTCCGCGTCGCCCTTCAGGCGGTGATAGCGCGCGAGCACGTCGGCGAGCACCTTTTCGTAAGCGTGCCCGATGTGCGGCGCGCCGTTGGTGTAATCAATCGCGGTGGTGATGAAAAAGGGCTTCGACATGGAACGGCGGACGATGCGGGAAGCGCGCGGAGTTGGCAACATTCGTAGCCGCCGGGCCGTGTCCTGATTTGATAGCCCCTCGTGGAGAACAACCACAGAGAACACAGAGGGCTTCACAGAGGTGCACAGAGGAAAATTCTGCACTCTTCTCTGCGCTCCTCTGTGAATCCCTCTGTGAACCTCTGTGGTTGAACGAGGACACTGCGGGCGGATCGTTTCCCGGCACACGAAAAAAGAAGTGCCCGTCTCCTGCCGTCGTCGGCTACGAAGGTGCAATGCCGCCTTTCCTGCGCATCTTCTGGTGGAGCGTCGCCCGCTACGTGCGGCGACACCGGATGCTTGCGCTCTTCAATGTGCTGAGCATCGCGCTCGGCATCGCGGTGTATCTTGCGATCCGTATCGCGAACGAGAGCGCGACGAAGGCCTTCGCCGCGGGCGTGGATCTCGTCGCGGGGAAGTCACACCTCGAAATCCGCGGCGATGTGGACGAACGGCTGTGGCCCGAGATCGCGCGCGTGCCGGGCGTGTCGGCAGTGACCGGGCTCACCGAGGCGATCGCGGTGCTGCCGGACTGGCCGGGCGAATACCTGCGGCTCACGGGCATCGAGGCGATCAGCGGCGCGGCGTTCCGGACGTTCGAGCTGCGCGCGGGTGCGGGACGATTTGATGTGGGCAAATGGATGAGCACGCCGGGCGGTGTGGCGATCACGCGCGAATTCGCCGCGCGCCGCGGCTTGCGCGAAGGCTCGGAGCTGCGCGCGGAAGTGGACGGACGCACGGTCACGCTGAAGGTGCTCGCGCTGATTGATGCGGGCGATGTGCCCATCGCGGATTCGCGCTTCGCCGCGATGGACATCGGGTGGGCGCAGGAGCTTCTCGATCGTCCGGGCCGCGTGAATTCGCTACACGTGCTGCTCGCAGATCCGCCGCACCCCGCCGCCGTCACGGCGCAAATCGCCGCGCTCGCACCGGGATTGCAGGTCGGCCCGCCGCGGCAGCGCAGCGAGCAGGTGGGAAAAATGATCGCGGCATTCCAGCTCAATCTCACCGCGCTCAGCATGGTGTCGTTGCTCGTCGGCGTATTCCTCATTCACAACACCATGCGGACCTCGGTCGCGCGCCGTCGCGTGCAGATCGGCATCCTGCGCGCGATTGGTCTTCCGGCGTGGCGCGTGCGCTGCATTTTCCTCGGCGAAGCGCTGCTCTACGCGCTGCCGGGCGTGCTGCTCGGCACGGTCGGCGGTGTGCTGCTCGCGCAGAAGCTCAGCGGCGCGGTGCAGCAGACGGTCACATCGCTCTACGCGCTCGTGAATGTGGACCGTCTGTGGCTCGACTGGCGGCAATTTTCAGTCGCGGCGATCTACGGAGTCGGCGCGGCGCTCTTCGGCGCGTGGGGGCCGGCGGCGGAGGCATCGCGCGTCGATCCCGTGGATGCGCTGCGGCGCGGCGTTGAAAAGAAGCGCGACAGCGAGCGCGCACGCGGATGGTGGATCTGGGGCCTCGCGGCGTGCGGGATCGCCGCGCTGTGCGCATGGCGCGCGCTCACGGAGGGGCCGGCGTGGGTGGCATTTGGCGCGGCATTTTTTGTCCTGCTCGCGGGCTCGCTCTTCGCGCCCCTCGCGCTCTCGGGTGCGGCGGAAGTTTCGCGGATGTGGGTGAAGCTCTCCGCGTCGGCAGGCGGCGTGAAGAGCAGCGGCGAGGCGGCGATGATTCTCGCTGCGCGGCGTCTCACGCGCGGACTGCGGCGCAATGCGATCACGGTCGCGGCGCTCGCGGCGGCCGTCGCGATGTACGTGGCGCTCGTGGTGATGACGCATTCCTTCCGCCACAGCCTCGATGCGTGGATCGGACGCGGCATCGTCGCGGATCTTTTCATCACGCCCGCGGCGAATGACTCGCTCGGGATGACGTCCTTCCTCCCGCAGTCCGCCGTGGATTGGCTGTGCGCGCGTCCGGAAATCGCGGCGGCGGACACGTATCGCGAGCTGACCGTGCCGATGCTCGCGCCCGGCGACGGGGGCAGCGCGCCGCTCGTCGTGCTCGACGGCGCGTGGCGCGACAATCTCACATTCATCGAGGGCGACGGCGCGGCGGCGATGGCGCGCGTTTTTTCCGGCGAAGCCGTGGTGATCACGGAGCCGTTCGCGCGCAAGCACCGCATCCATCTTGGCGGCCGCGTGCGCCTCGCGACGCCTCGCGGCCAGCTCGATGCGGAAATCGCCGGCGTGTATGCCGACTACAGCCGCGACCAGGGCGCGGTGGTGATGGGCAGCGCGCTGTTCCGCCGGCACTGGGACGATGCGCGCGTGAATTCCGTCGCGGTGTATCTGCGGCCGGGCACAAATGCGGAGGCGTTCAGCGATGCGTTCCGCTCGGCCTTCTCGGAGCGCGGGACATTTGCCGTGAACACCACGCGCACGCTGCGCGCGCGGATCCTGCGCGTGTTCGATCAGACGTTCGCCGTCACGCACGTTCTGCGCACCGTGGCGATCCTCGTCGCGATCGCAGGCGTCTTCCTCACGATGACGACGATGGTCACCGAGCGCCGCCGCGAACTCGCACTCTTGCGCGCGCTCGGCGCGACACCGCGCTGGGTACGCGGACTCGTGCTGGCGGAGGCGGGACTGCTCGGCGTAATCGCCGCGCTGCTCGGCGTGGAGGCGGGCGTGCCGCTCGCGATGGTGCTCACGTGGGTCGTGAACCCGGCGTTCTTCGGCTGGACGATCCACCTCGACATGCCGTGGGCCGCGCTCGCTTGGACACCGGTGTGGATTCTCGCCGCGGCGCTCATCGCTGCGTGGTGGCCCGCGCGGCTGGCGTGCCGGGAGGAAATCGCATCGGCTCTACACGAAGAATGAAACACGCCTTGCTCCTCACGATTTTGTCCGGACTGATCCTCGGCGCTGCCGGCGAAGATGCAGCCGGCTGGCTACGCGCGCAGCCCGGCTGGAAATTCGAGTGGCCGCGCGATCACGCGGCGCATCCGGATTTCAAGACGGAGTGGTGGTATTTCACGGGAAACTTGCGCGCGGCGGACGGGCGGCGCTTCGGGTATCAGGTCACGTTTTTCCGGCAGGGTGTGCGCGCGCCGGGAATGCGCGCGGCGGTGAAATCGCGCTTCGTCGTGGACGATTTGAAGTTCGGCCATTTCACGATCACGGATGTCGGCGCGAAGCAGTTTCATTTTTCGCAGCAGCTCCGGCGTGGGGCGTTCAGCGAGGCGGGCTTCGGCGATTTGAAAAGTGATCCGCCAATCACAAAACTTGCGTGGCTCGGCGACTGGTCTCTCACCCTGGACGCGGACGGCGCGATGCTGCTCCACGCGAGCGACGGTGCGCGCTCGCTGGACCTGCGGCTGGTGAGCACGAAGCCGTGGGCGCTGCACGGCGACGGCGGTCTCAGCAGAAAGGCCGATGTGCCGGGCCATGCGTCGCAGTATTTTTCCGGCACGCGGATGCGCTCCAGCGGCACTTTGAAAAACGGCGCCATGCTCACCGTGGAGGGCGAGAGCTGGTTCGACCACGAGTGGGCGACGAACCAACTTGCACCGGGGCAATCGGGCTGGGACTGGTTCAGCGTGCAGCTCGACGACGGCACAGAGCTGATGATCTACCGGCTGCGACGCAAGGACGGCAGCGTGGATGGAGCATCGGCGGGATCGTTCATCGCGAAGGATGGCACCGTGCGGCATCTGCGGCTCGATGAATTGAAACTCACGCCGTTGCGGTTTTGGCAGAGCACGAAGACGCGCGGCAAATATCCGATCGCGTGGCGCATCGAAGTGCCGTCGCTTTCGCTCGCGCTCGATGTGACAACGCCCGTCGAGGCGCAGGAGCTTGCACTCGATCCCGTGGCATATTGGGAAGGGATGATTGACGTGCGCGGCACCCGCGGCGGACGCGCGGTGAACGGGCACGGCTATCTCGAACTCACCGGCTACGCGGGCGCGGTCGTCGGACTTTCCGTGCCGGAATGATGCAGTTGGAATTCACATGGCACGTTTCAAACGCAAAGGCACGGAGGGATTGGAGAGTTCCGCAGAGGGGAAAAATTTCCGTCGCGATCGGTACATGCAGTTTTATGCACGCCCTCTGCGATCCTCTCCTGCTCCGTGTGCGTCTCTGCGTTTCAAATTCGCCGCACGGACTGCAACGTTCGGGCTGAATCCTGCGCCGATTGCATTTTGAGCTTTGAGCTTTGGCCTTTGCTCTTTGAACTCCCCGGCCATGCGCCACGAACCGCTCGACCCCAAGCTCTTCACCGAAAACCGCTCGCGCCTCGCAAAGCTGCTGCCGCCGAAATCCGTCGCGGTGCTGAACGCGAACGACATCCTGCCGACGAACGCCGACGGCTCGCTGCTCATGCGCGCGAACAGCGATCTCTTCTACCTCACCGGGGTCGAGCAGGAGGAGACGCTGCTCGTCATTTTCCCCGACGCCGACGACGAGAAGCTGCGCGAGGTGCTCTTCGTCCGCGAGCCGAACGCGCAGAACGAACTTTGGGAAGGCCACAAGCTGAGCAAGGACGAGGCGCAGAAGCTCACTGGCATCAAGGCCGTGAAGTGGACGCAGGATTTCTGGCCGACATTTCGCAGGCTCGCGTGCGAGTCGGAGCACATTTTCCTGAACACGAACGAGCACAAGCGCGCGACCGCCGAGGTGGAGACGCGCGACGACCGCTTCGTGCGCGAGGTGCGGCACCGCTTCCCGGTGCACGATCTGCGCCGCCTCGCGCCGCTCATGCACCAGCTCCGGCTCGTGAAAAGTGAGCGCGAAACCGAGGTCATCGCGCGCGCGTGCAAGCTCACGGAAAAGGCGTTCCGCCGCGTGCTGCGGTTCACGAAGCCTGGCAAGACTGAGACGGACGTGGAGGCGGAGTTCGCGCACGAGTTCATCCGCGGACGCGGGCGCTTCGCGTATGAGCCGATCGTGGCGGGTGGGAAAAATGCGTGCTGCCTGCACTACCAGGAAAATGCCGCCGAGATGAAAGCCGGCCAGCTTCTGCTGCTCGATGTCGGTGCGTCCTACGCAAACTACAACTCCGACATGACGCGCACGATTCCCGTGAGCGGAAAATTTTCCCGCCGCCAGCGGCAGATCTACGACGCCGTCCTGCGCGTCCTGCGTGCGAGCACGAATTCGCTGCGCCCCGGCCTGCTCCCGAAGTCCTGGCAGAAGGAAGCCGAGGCGCACATGACCCAGGAACTGCTCGAACTCGGCCTGCTCAAGCCACGCGACGTGAAGAAGCAACCCGCCGACAGCGACACGCCCGCGGTGAAGAAATATTTCATGCACGGCCTCGGCCATCCCATCGGCCTCGACGTTCACGATGTCGGCGACACCACGAAGCCCATGCAGGCCGGCTGGGTGATGACCGTCGAGCCGGGCATCTACGTTCCCGAAGAAAAACTTGCCGTGCGGCTGGAGAACACCGTCGTGGTGACTGACGGCGAGCCGATCAATCTCATGGCCGACATTCCGATCGAAGCCGACGAGATCGAGGGGCTGATGAGTCGGTAGCGGGGGCTTTCCAGCCCCGGCACTCGTGCTATGCACGCAATATGATCCCTCCCGATCAACCAACACCCGGTGATGAATGCCGGGGCTGGAAAGCCCCGGCTACCAACATCCAGCCTTTCTCCAAGCGCGACGAAATCCGCATCCACACAGGCAACCTCCCGCACTGGGAGCAGAGCGGGACAACGTATTTCATCACTTTCCGGCTCGGCGACTCGCTGCCGACGGGGAAGCTTCGCGAATTGCAAAATGCACGGCAAGCGTGGCTGCGCGCACACGGCCTCGACGATGCCTCCCAGCTTGCCACACTCACGCGTGAGCAGAAGCGCGAGTATCACAGTCGGTTTGATCGCCTCTTTCATGAGTGGCTCGATGCGGGCTACGGCGACTGCACGCTGCGCCGCCCCGAGTGCCGCGGCATCGTAGCGGGCGCATTACAGCATGACGAGGGCACCGGTTTCGCGCTCGGCGATTTCATCGTCATGCCGAACCATGTGCATCTCCTCGTGAAGCCCATCGGCGGACGCACGCTCGCGATGATCACGCAGTCGTGGAAAGGCTGGAGCGCACGGGAAATCAACCGCCTGCTCTGGCGGCGCGGCGCATTTTGGCAGGAGGAGAGCTACGATCATATCGTACGCGATTGTGACCAGTGGGTGGATCTCGCGGGATACATCCGCAGGAATCCAGTGAAGACACGCCTGCCCGCCAGCGATTACACGCTCGGCTGCGGCACACTCGGGAGCCCGCTGCCTTTGTAGCCGGGGCTTTCCAGCCGCGGCAGTCGTATTTCACGCAGCAGATCCCTGCTCCGTCCGATCATCCTTCACGCTCCGAAGAATGCCGGGGCTGGAAAGCCCCGGCTACCGACGTTTCGCCTTCGCAGCTTCCTCCGCGATGATCTGCAATCCTTCGCGGACAACCTCCGCAGGCTGGGAAAAATTCAGGCGCAGGCATTCGCGGGAATGCGGCCAGTCTTCGCTCAGGCCGAAGAAGAAATATTCGCCGGGGACGACGAGGACTTTGCGCGCTTTCAACCGCTCGTAGAGTTCGCGCGTGGGGATGCGCAGTCCGCGCAGCCAGAGCCAATGGAAGAACGCGCCTTCGCTCGCGTGCAGCGCCCAGTCCACATTTGCTGCGTCGAAAAATTCGCGCGTCCATGCAGCGGCGGCGCGGCTTTTCTCCTCGTAAAACGGACGCAGGATACGCGGGCCGAATTCCAAAATCTCGCCGCTCTCGACCCACGGCAGCGCGAGCTGCTGACCCACGTTTCCATTCGCGAGACCGGCGATGGCGGTCATCGCCGCGAGTGCGGATGCGATTTTCTCCGCCGCAACGACGATGGCCGTGCGCGTGCCGGGCAGGCCGAGCTTCGAGAGGCTGAGCGTGAGGATCGTGTGCGGTGCCCAGTGCGGCTGCGCGGCGGTGAAGATGACATTCGGAAACGGCGCGCCGTACGCGTTGTCGAGGATGAGCGGGATGCCGTGCCGCGCGGCGAGCGCGGAGAGGCGCGCGACCTCTTCGTCGGTTAGCACGTTGCCGGTCGGGTTTGTGGGACGCGACACGGCGATGCATGCGATGTCCTCGCGGCGCAGTGCGTCCTCCACGGCGGCAAAATCAATCGTGTATTTGAAAATGCGGGCACCTTCGCCCTGCGGCCACGTGATGTGCGGACGACACGCGACGAAGAGTTCGCCTTCGATGCCCTGATCCGCATAGCCGATGTATTCCGGCGCGAGCGGGAGCAGCACCTTGCGCATACGCCCGCCCTCGAAGCGGCCTCCGAGGAGATTGAAGAGGTAGAAAAACGCGCTCTGCCCGCCATTCGTGATTGCGAGATTCTCCGGCCCGATGTCCCAGCCGAAAGTGCGCTTCAGCAGCGATGCGAGCGCGGCGAGGAAGCGCGGATTTCCCTGCGGCGGATCGTAGTTGCCGAGCATCCGATCCAGCGCAGGGCCGTCGGCGACGAGTGCGCGCATCCGCTCGCGCAGGAGCGCCTGCATCTCCGGCACCGCCGCGGGATTGCCACCGCCGAGCATGCGCATATCCGGCTCGATGGTCATGGCGCGGCCGAGATCGTCCATGAGCTCAAGGATGCCGCTGCGGCCTGTGAGTTTTTGTCCGGCGAGGGAAAATGGAAAGTTGAGCGGGTTCATCGGCACGCGGACTTTTGCAGCCGCGAAGCGCGCAGTCTCCACACGGCGGGCTGCATGTCAGCATCCCACTGCGCGTTTCATTTCAGAGCGCAGTTGCCAAGATTCGCGCCGCGCCGGTATTGGTTGGCTGCCATGCTGAAAGCTCCCCCGCCCTGCAAACGCACGCTGCTCGTCACGGGGCTCGCGTTCCTTTTCCTCGCCGCCGCGCCGTGCATCGCGCAGTCGCCGGACCTCACGCTCGCCCGCGACAAAAACTGGCTCGTCATCCGCGGCGCGCATCTGCCGAAGGGCGAAATCCGCATCAACTACCTTGAGGCATATTGCCGCACAGGCTCGACGACCGCAGACTGGCACGACACGACCATCGGCCACACGACGGAACTCATTTTGCTCAGCGACGACGCGAAGACGATGAAGCTGCGCTGCGCGGTGAAAGACGGCATCGTCGTCGAGCACACGATCACCGCGGGCAAGGATACTGTGACCTTCGCGATCACCGCCCACAATCCGACCGCGCAGGAATCCGGCGCGCACTGGGTGCAACCGTGCATCCGGCTCGGCGATTTCACCGGCTACGACAACAAGGGCAAGGATCTCGATGACTACCTGCCGAAGGGCTTCATCTTTCTCGACGGCAAGCTCGCGCGCATGAGCGACATCAAGCCGTGGGCCAAGGAAGCGCGCTACATCCCCGGCCAGGTCTGGTGCCCGAAAGACGTGCCGCGCACCGATGTGAACCCGCGCCCGCTCAGCTCGCTGGTGCCGAGCAACGGCCTCATCGGCTGCTTCAGCGGGGACGAAAAGATGATCTTCGGCGTGGCATTCGAGCCATATCAGGAGCTGTTCCAGGGCGTCGCCCGCTGTGTGCATTCCGACTTCCGCATCGGCGGACTGAAGCCGGGCGAGACGAAAAAAATCCGCGGGAAAATCTACATCACACCGAACGACGTGGCCGCGCTGCTATCGCGTTACGCGAAGGATTTTCCGGAGCACCAGGGGAAGTGATGGCGGCGATCTTGGCGGAAAAAAAGCACTGGTCTCCGATGCCGTCGCCGCTGCATTTTCTCCCACGCTAAGAGCAACATCGCCCGGAGGTCATCTCCGCGTCCCTCCGAAATCCTCACCATGATCACACGCCGCACTTTTCTCCACCGCACCTCCGCAGCCGCAGCCGCGCTTTCGTTTCCCGCAGTCGTGCGATGTGCGAGTCCAAACTCGAATTTGCAGATCGTCGCCGTCGGCTGCATGGGCAAGGGGCTGAGTGACATCGCGGAAACGGGGTCGCATCCGAAGGCGAAGTTCGTCGCATTCTGCGATGTGGACACGAACCGCTTCCACGAGGTGGACAATATATTCCCCGGCACGCCGCACTATCAGGACTGGCGCGAGATGTTTGCGAAATTGAGCGGCCAATTTGATGCGGTGACGATCTCGACGCCCGACCACTGGCACGCGCCCGTGGCGATGGCGGCGATGAAAATGCGCAAGCATGTGTATTGCCAGAAGCCGCTCGCGCACACGGTGTGGGAGGTGCGGCAGATGCGCCGGCAAGCGGAGATCTCGAAGGTGATCACGCAGATGGGGAACCAGATCCACAGCCACGAGACGTACCGCACCGGCGTGAAACTGATCCACGGTGGCGTGATCGGAAAAATCAAGGCGGTGCATTCGTGGCAGCCGAATCCGGGCAACAAATATTCGGGCCTCTCGAAGCGCCCCGAGCCGTCGGGCGCTGAAGTGCCGGCGTCGCTGAACTGGGACTTATGGATCGGCCCCGCGCCGATGCGCCCCTACGAGCCGAATCTCTATCACCCGTTCAAGTGGCGCGACTGGCAGGACTTTGGCGGCGGGACGATGGGCGACTTCGGCTGCCACATCCTCGATCCGATTTTCACCGCGCTGGAACTCACCGCGCCGATCAGCATCCGCGCGGAGAACACCGGCCTGAACGAGGAAACATGGCCCGCGGCCGAGACGGTGAGCTACATCTTTCCCGGCACAAAATGGACAGCGGAGAAGACGCTGCCAGTCACTTGGTATGACGGCGGACGGATGCCGGATCGCGCGCTCGCGCAGATGCCCGAGGATGCGAAATTCCCCGGGGGCGGCTCGCTGTTCATCGGCGAGGGCGGGACGATGATTCTGCCGCACGTCGCGCTGCCGAAGCTGTATCCCGTGGAGAAATTCGGGGAGTTCGAGATCGAAAAAGTCGCGGGCGCGAGCCACTACCACGCGTGGGTGGACGGTGCGATCGCGAGCACGAAGACGACGGACGGATTCCACTACGCGGCGCCGCTTGCCGAGGCCGCGCTGCTCGGCAACGTCGCGACACGCGTGCCGGGTGAGACGCTGATGTGGGACGCGGAAAACCTGCGCGTCACGAATTCCGAAGCGGCGACGAAGCTGCTCACGAAGGCGTATCGCGAAGGGTGGAAGCTCGACGCGGCGAGCTGAGCGTGTCCTGCACTTTGGAGGGATCGAGTCGCACAGGGCCAACGGCCCGGCACATGCCAGCCCAGGGCAACGCCCTGGGTGATTGGAAACAAGAAGATCACAGCCCTGAAGGGGCGGCCCCATGATGTCGCGCCCCTTCAGGGCTTTCTCTTTCCTTCCAGCAAACTCAGGGCGTTGCCCTGGGCTGGCATGTTTTGCACCGTTGGCGCTCCGAGGCAGCACGCTCTCGGGGTGAATGACGCGCTTTCAGGGTGAATGACATGCTCTCAAAGTGCATGACGCGCTCCGAGACGCTGGCTCGACACGGGCGGAAATCCGCCGCTTGAATTGCGCATGGCGAAAAAGCGCGGTGACGCGCCCGCTCCAGATCCGATTCCCCAGGAGGCAGCGCGCAAATCACGCGGCGCTGCGTTTGCGATTGTCATCGTGGCACTGCTGTTCGTCGGCACGTTCGGATGGTGGAAAATTGCGCATCGCGACAGGTCGCCAGCCGCATCGCCAATCCAAGGCGCAGCGCAATCTTCACCGGCACCCGCATCCACGTCGCAACCGAAGCCTGCGCCGTTGCTGCCGCCATTGCTAGAGCCCGAGGCGCAGGTCTTCGCGCGGTATGCGGGATCGCAGGGCTGCCGCGAGTGCCATGCGGCGCAGTTTGAACTGTGGGCGAAGTCGAACCATGGCAACGCGGAGCGGCTGCCGGACAAGGTGATGGACGCCGCGGCATTTTCGCCAGAGCGCACTTTTCACCACGGCACGCAGGACTCGGTGGCGACGCTGAAGGACGGGAAGCCTGTGGTGAAGACGCTCGGCTTTGGCGGGGCGCACGAGAGATACCCGATCACGCGGGTCATCGGGCACGATCCTCTGCGGCAGTATCTCGTCGAGCGTCCGGGCGGACGGGTGCAGACGCTGGAGGTCGCATTCGATCCGAAGCGCAACCAGTGGTTCGATGTGTACGGTGACGAGGATCGCAAGCCAGGCGAGTGGGGGCACTGGACCGGGCGCGGGATGGGCTGGAATGCGATGTGTGCGAGCTGCCACAACACGCGGCTGCGGAAAAATTACGACGGGGCGAAGGACACTTACCGCACGACAATGGCGGAGATGAGCGTCGGCTGCGAGTCGTGCCACGGGCCGATGAAGGCGCATGTGGAATGGCGGAAACAGCATCCGCAGACAAAGGAGGCGGATCCGACTGTTCAAAAATTAACACGCGACCAGACCTTCGACACGTGCGGCTCGTGCCATGCGCGGCGGCGCGAACTCACGGGCGACTTTGTGCCGGGCGATTCGTTTGCGCAGCATTTCCAGCTCACGACTGTGGATGAGAGCGACCTCTATTTTCCCGACGGGCAGATCCGCGATGAGCTGTACGAATACGGCTCATTCCACGGCAGCAAGATGCACACGGCGGGCGTGCGCTGCGCGGACTGTCACGACCCGCACGCGGCCAAGCCGCGCGTGATGGGCAATGCGCTGTGCCTGCGCTGCCACACCGGTGCGCCGGGGCAGATTCCCGACAGCACGGTGATCGCGCCGATCATCGATCCGGTCGCGCACAGCTTTCACAAGGCGGACAGCGCGGGCGCGCAGTGCGTAAACTGCCACATGCCGGTGACGACCTACATGCAGCGTCATCCGCGGCACGACCATGGGTTCACCATTCCCGATCCGTTGCTCACGAAGGAGCACCGCGTGCCGAACGCATGCAACAAATGCCACACGGACAAGGACACCGACTGGGCGCTCTCCGCGACGGAGAAATGGTGGGGCGACAAAATGAAGCGGCCTTCGCGGGAGCGTGCGCAGACGGTTGCCGCCGCGCGCGCAGGCACGCTGACCTCGGGGGTGCCGCTGCTCACGCTGCTGCGCAATGAGCCGAATGGATATTGGAAGGCTTCGCTGATTCGTCTGCTCGGCGCGTGGAGCGCGGATGCCGAAGTGGCGCGCGCCTTTCTCGAATACGCGCAGCATCCCGATCCGCTCGTTCGCACGGCAGCGGTGCAGGCGCTGGAATCCATCGGCGGGCCGCTCGGCGATGCCGCACAAAAGGTCCTCGCGCGCCGCACCGAGGACAACGAGCGCGCGGTGCGCGTCGCTGCGGTGTCGGCGTTGCGTGCCGTGCCAGATGCGACGAGCCGCGCATTCCGTGAACTCATGCACGCGCTCGACCTCGCGGCGGATCAGCCGATGGGCCAGCTCCAGAAAGGCGCTTGGGCGCAGGCGAACGGCGATACCGCGGGTGCGCTCGCACATTTTGAAAAGGCCGTGGCGTGGGATCCGAATTCCGGCGGCATCCGCAACGAGTTCGCGCGGCTGCTCAGCGGGATGGGGCGTGCGGAGGACACGCTCGTGCAGATGCAGGAGGCGGTGCGGCTGGAGCCAACGCAGGCGGAATTCCGGTTCAATCTCGCGCTCGCGTGGAATGAAGCAGGGAACATACGGAATGCCGTGCGGGAATTTGAGGAGGCCGTGAAGATTGATCCGAGGCACGCGCGGGCGTGGTACAATCTCGGCCTTGCACACAGCGCCCTCGGCAAGGCTGCCGAGGCCGTCACCGCGCTGCGCAAAGGCGAGGACGCGGAGCCACGCGATGCGCGCATCCCGTATGCGCGCGCGACGATCCATGCGCGGCTCGGGCAGCGCGCCGATGCTCGCGAGGCGGCGCAGCGTGCGCTGACGATCCAGCCGGAGTATCAGGATGCGCAGCAGTTGCTGCGGCAGCTCGGGCAATAGCGTGGAACAGCCGTCCCGGCTGTGCGGCCAGCGGGCATCCTGCCCGCAGATCCGCACACAAGCAGGCGGGACGCCCGCTGGCCACACAGGCAGGATGCCTGTGATCCAAATCAGTTCGTCTTCAGCACCTCGATGAACGCTTCCTGCGGGATGTTCACGTTGCCGATCGCCTTCATGCGCTTTTTGCCCTCTTTCTGTTTTTCGAGGAGCTTGCGCTTGCGGCTGATGTCGCCGCCGTAGCACTTGGCCGTCACGTTTTTGCGCATCGCGCTCACGCTCTCGCGGGCGATGATTTTTCCGCCGATGGCGGCCTGGATGGCGATTTGGAAGAGCTGCGTAGGGATGACTTCCTTGAGCTTTGCGGCGAGGGCGCGGCCGCGGCTGTCAGCCTTGTCGCGATGTACGATGCTGGAAAATGCGTCCACGATTTCGCCGTTCACGAGCATGTCGAGCTTCACGAGCTTGTCCGCGCGGTAGCCGGCGTGCTCGTAGTCCATCGAGCCGTAGCCGCGCGTGATGCTCTTCATCTTGTCCACGAAATCCACGAGGATTTCATTCAGCGGGAGATCCACGCTGAGCATGACGCGGCGCGGGTCGAGCGTCTCGGTGTGATCCACGAGGCCGCGCTTGTCCATAATGAGCTGGAGCATGGCCGAAATGTATTCGTTCGGGATCATGATGAAGCACCGCACGATGGGCTCGCGCGTCTCGGCGATGACGGACGGGTCGGGGAGGTTTTCGGGATTGTCCACGCGCAGCACTTCGCCGTTCGTCTTCACGATTTCGTAAATGACGGAGGGATACGTGGCGATGATGTCCATGCCATACTCGCGCCGCAGCCGCTCGATGATGATCTCCATGTGCAGCAGGCCGAGGAATCCGCAGCGGAAACCGAAGCCGAGCGCGACGGACGATTCCGCCATGAAGTGAAACGCGGCGTCGTTGAGCTGGAGCTTGCCCATCGCAGCCTTGAGGTGCTCGAAGTCCGCCGTGTTGATCGGGTAGATGCCGCTGAAGACCATCGGCTGGAGTTCCTGGAATCCCTCGAGCGGCTCGGTCGCCGGCAGGCGCGTGCCCGTGAGCGTGTCGCCGACTTTCACCTCGGTGACGGTCTTCATGTTCGCGATGACGTAGCCGACATCGCCGGGCCCGAGTTCATCCTGCGGCACAAATTTGGGAGTCTGCGGGCGGAAGATGCCGACCTCTTTCACCTCGTAGGAACTGTTCGTCGCCATGAGGCGCACCATGTCGCCAGCCTTGATCGCGCCGTCCACGACGCGCACGTACACGACCACGCCGCGATACGTGTCGAAGGTCGAATCGAACACGAGTGCGCGCAGGCGTTGGTTGCGGTTATTCGGCGGCGCTGGGATGCGTGCGATGACGGCCTCGAGGATGTCCTCGATGCCGATGCCCTGCTTCGCGCTCGCGAGGATCGCCTCCTCGGCGGGGATGGCCAGAATTTCCTCAAGCTGCCGCATCACGGACGGGAGATCGGAGTTTGGAAGGTCAATTTTGTTGATCACCGGGATGAGCTTGAGCTTCTGCTTCTCGGCGAGGTGGACATTCGCGACGGTCTGCGCCTCGACGCCCTGCGCGGCGTCCACGATGAGGAGCGCGCCCTCGCACGCGGCGAGCGAGCGCGAGACTTCATACGCGAAGTCCACGTGGCCCGGCGTGTCCATGAGGTTGAGCTTGTACTCTTTTCCGTCGCGCGCCTTGTACATCATGCGCACGGGGTGCGCCTTGATCGTGATGCCGCGCTCGCGTTCGAGATCCATCGCGTCGAGGAGCTGCTCCTGCGATTCACGTTTCTGAATCGTCCCGGTGAATTCGAGCAGACGATCCGACAGCGTCGTCTTGCCGTGGTCAATGTGGGCGATGATGCAGAAATTGCGTGTGTTGCTCGGCATGGAGTGTCTTTCGGAAAAAAAAGGGGGCGGAATATGCGCGGGCTTGCGGGTTGCGTCAACGACTCGCGGGCGGGTCATTTTTTCCGGATTCTGCGACGATCACAAATTTGCTCCTGTGCCTCGCGCCGCCCACACGCGGAGATCGGATTGCGAGCGGGGAAAATTTGGGCGCAAGCCACGCAGCCGCAAGCCCGCGCGTTCGGAAGGCAGCGGGCCTAGCGGATTGCCTCCGCAGGCTGCATCACGGCTGCGCGGGCGGGCTTGCGGCTCCAGTGGATGCACGCGAGGAAGATCGCGGTGAAGAGCAGGTCGCTCACGAGCGTGTTGCGGTAGAATGTCCACGTGGGCGCGTAGCCGGGGAGGCCCGTGGTGAGCGCCTGGAGCCAGCCAGCCGCGGTCTTTGCGTAGCCGGGCTCGTAGAGCCAGGAGGCGGTGTTCGTCGTGAGGTAAAAGAAGAACGAGCCACCG
>Ga0315909_10000622_pt1 | contig 47704 bp, 65 predicted proteins | sample LakEriMetagenome_11_FD_203527 | JGI IMG/M metagenome (GOLD analysis project Ga0315909, IMG submission 203527) | Freshwater fungal communities from buoy surface, Lake Erie, Ohio, United States - Buoy 2 MA125 | ecosystem: Environmental > Aquatic > Freshwater > Lake | place: USA: Lake Erie, Ohio... | reverse complement strand
TCAATCAACAACCCAGCCGCAGGAGAGTCAGCAAGTAGGGCGGTTTCTGTAACGCTGACAGGGAAAGTTTCTCCCCCGCCCCATGCGTTCTCACCCCATGTGCCGTCACCCCAAGCTAACGCCATATTAAGTCAGTGTTAATGTGTATGTAACCGCAATTGTGTCGCCGTTAACAACAGCCTTGGAACTAGAGAAATCGCCAGCAGAGAACAATGTGCCAGTGGTTGAGTCTTTAGTTGCGCTACCGCCAATGTTGATGAAGCAGCCCGCCACAGTACCTGTACCTGTCATGGAGAATGACACAGCCGAAGATGTAGCCTTGCTAGATGCGGCAGCGGCGCTGAAAGATGGTGTAGGACGGTTTCCTGAGTATGTGGGCTGATTAGTACCGCCCACCTCCAGCCAGCTTCCGTGAGAAGCCTGTGTGTCAGCGGCCAAGGCTGTACCTGTGCCTTTTAAACCCATTACAACTGCGCCAGCGGCTGAGTTACCAAGAATGGTATCCAAAGTCAAGTTTTTGCCAACAGTCGTTACCAAGTTTTGAATAGGCTCGTCCCACTTGATAAAGCCATCCGCGCTGTAGCAAACAGCATGGTAGTAACCCTCGATAGCCATTTGTTCTGATGGCGTAGTGTTGTATTTTGTAACTGCGGCTACTTGGTCGGTAGCGGTCATTTTGTCCAAGCTCATGGGGGGCTCCTTATGCAATGCGAAGAATCGCGTTAGAACTGTTTGCAGTTGGGAACTGCACAGTAAGTGAAATGGTAGAAGTTTTGTCTGAACCAAAATCCAACACGCAAACAGTCGGATTACTTCCGCCCAATTTGTATATCAGAGCACCGCGTGCAGTTATCGCGCCGTTCCAAGTAACGTTGGAAAACGAAATGTACGTGACGTTATTAGACGACGTTGGCGTAACAGAAACCGGTAGAGCTATGCCACCTGCGCTGTAACCTGTAGCTACAACTTCGTTTAGGTTTGTGTAGACAGCCGTATCAGGCCCCAATGTAGCTGAGCCTGTATACAACGCAATCTTAAATGAATCGGTGGAAAAGTTATACGCACCGTTCGCTAAGCCGGTCTTAAAAGCATCGGTAGCGCCTTGTTGGAGAGCCATTAAGTCACCGCCTGTCTATACTGACCAGAACGATAAGCATCCTGACGCTCCATACCATCGCCCAGACGTTTAGCCAACGCAAGTGCTTCTTGATATTTGCCGTTGTACAGCGCCATCATGTCAGTCTCACCCTTCATGTAGGTGTAAGCCTCAACCAACGCTCCATACAAAAGCACTGAGTCAAAGTTATCACCAAGCCATGTAGTTCCCGCAGTCACAATAGACTCGGGGTAGAAATAGTAATGCAACTCAACGTTGTAATTTGCATTAGGTGTTGGGCCAAGTATGAATGACAGTTCTGCTGCATTTGTAGACTGCGGCCCAAACAGCGCGTAATACTTGGGGGTGTCGGTATCTGTTGGTAATGGATACGCTTGACGAATAAAGTTAACGTCTTTGTTCAACAAGTATTCGTACGTGCCATCCGCTTTAATAACTGCCATTGAGTACACAGCTAAAAAGTCGTTAGGGCAAGCAAGATACTTGTTGTTGGTAGACATCACACCCGTCACATTCTTGCGAATAGACGGGAATTGAACCGTGTTGTAAATACGCTGCTCAGCCTGCTGAACGAACACGGGTATCTCAGCGATAAAGTTCGCTTCGGTGTTCTCCGTGTACGCCTGAATGTTAGAGCTAAGCGCAGCGTAATTCATGCCATTGGGCCTCGAGACATCAGACCTTTAGTAGCCGCACCTGTACCGCGCATTTTAATGCCGCTGGTCTTAGTTGGCTTATAGCCTTGGCTACGAGAGTTAGCCACGTTAGTAGGCGTCTCCCGCAGATATTTAGCGTTGTCTTCTACACCAGCTTCTTGGATAGGGACAGGTTTAGGCTGACGGTAAATTTTTGTAGCCATGATTAACCTCCGCGACCAACAGAGCGTTGGTTCATCACTTTAGCCATGTTGCGGCCATACTTAAGCATGTCGCTGTTTGTCTTGCCACCAGCACGAAGTTTGGTTGGGGTCTTGCCGGGGTGCATGTTTTTCTCATGTTTACCAACAGCAGACTTAATCATCTTCTTGTCTTGGGCTAAATCTTTCTTGTCCATGTTCGACTCCTTATGTCGTTGTAACCGTAACTGTACCAACTTCCACGTTTAAAACCAAGTAGTTTGGTGTTAAACCATCATCAGGGCCACGTGCCCCACCAACGGGGTTCCACCCCCACTGAAAAACTCGACTACCCTGCTCTGGAAACCCATTAGCATCCGCTGCGGTGCTATTGGTATTTGTAAGCTGTAATCCACTCAAACCAGACTGATAATAACTCCGATCAGGGCGAGGATTCCTCAAGCCTTGTGGATCATCAACCGGGTACATACCTAGTTGCAACTGTGGCTGATCTGGATCCCAGCACTCAGGGCACACCAACAAGTCGTAGTTCTTCGTCTTGATGATCTCTTTACGCAATACTTTTAACTTAAACCGCTGATCGCAACGGTCGCACTGCGCAATCGCCCATTTGCCAGAAGCAAACCGATTACTCATCAGGTGCCCCCAATATACTGCTGACGAGGTACAAACCGCACAGCGGCCTTCTCTCGGTCTTCCGTAGCCGCTAATTCCCAAGCCTCATCGTATTGCTGTTTCAGTACAGGTAAGCGCTCAGCGCCACCGGCAACTTTCAACGCTAAGTAATACGATAGGCCAGCGGCCAAGCAAGGGATAAATCTAAATGGGATGTCCATCACGTTCACACCGCCACCAGCATCTTGGGTGCGGCGCAAGCGCCAGTAAACAAACGTGTACTGCTGGGCTGAATCTGGAGTTGGCCAAACTGTAATAGCCGGAACTTGCGCCCAGTACACAGTAGCTGCTGCAGTGTGGGCTGCGGCAATCGTATCTTGTTGGCCACGGAAGCAGTTGTAGAGCGTGCCGGACGTAGCGTTTGTGTTCTGCGTGATGTAGCCGTAATTGATGATCTCGTCATCAATCTTAATGAAACCAGTTGCTGGCAAGCCTGTTACGTCGTTTAGCACAATCTCAGTGCTTGTGGCCGTAATGGTTGTGGTTAACGTGGCTGCAATAGGGGAGTTTTGGCCGTTAAAGCGCTGAATCCAGACCTGAATTGGTCGGGCTTGTTGAATCTTATTGGGGATCGTAGCGTAAGTAGAAACACTAATACGCGTGATTGTTAAGTCAGCCTGCGTTGAAGCTACGTTAGCTTGCGTACGGATAACATGCTCAATCAAATCCACTGTGTCGTCTGGCAAAGCGTACGTGTTCTGGCCCTGTACCAGAGTGATCTCACCCTGCTCAATCGTCCACATATTGATGCCGCGATTGGCCCAATCTGCGAACATAATGTTCAAACTGCGGCGTGCAGTACGCAGGTCATAGCCAGTACGCAACTCGCCACCGGCGCGTTCAAACGCCTCCTCGACTAATTCATCGAGTTGGAGATTGAAGCTTGATGCGCCAGAAGTAATTGCCATTATCTAAACCCTGCTGTTTTCTTTGCGATCTTTTTTGGTTGGGCTACGAATTGTTTCCCGGCCTTTTTGCCCTTACGTTTCGCCAACGTTGTTGCAGCGTACTCAGCAGGGCTGAGACTTTTGATCGCAGCGCTTGGAAGATATCTTTCACCCGTGTCAGAAGAGCGTTTGCCACTTTTGGTTCTCCATTTTTGGTCGCCCCAGTCCTTTAATGATTTCTGAGGCGCTTTCAATCTCGATACCCCCCGCCTGCTGCTTTATATTTCTTAGCAACAAGTTGAGCCTTACGTGCTGACCACTGCCCTGCACCTGTACCTTGCGTTGCTGCGGCTTTTACTTGGGACACAATCCGCTTGCGCAAACTAGGCTTTGTGTAATTGCCAGCAGCGTTTACTTTACCGCCATCAGCGTACTGAGTGAAGTCAGTGTCATCCCGGCGAGCCTTACGCTTTCCGCTTGGCATTTTGCTGGCGCGAATAGCGCCCATACCACGGGATGCCATCATAGTTACACCTCAATACATCTTGCAGTTGGTCTTACCTTTTGTGGCAATACCATCTGCTCGTTTAGAAGCTGAGCCAACTGAGCCACCATTTTTATAGGCGTTACCCATTTCGTCCACTCTAGGCATTTCTGTCTGTCGAGAGTTCATTTGTACTTCACGCATAAACTTTTTTGAGACGCCTTTGGGTTTAGCACTTAGAGGGGCTTCTTCAGTGTTACGCAATGACTTGGTGTAAGCTTTTTCGGCTTTAGCACGCATTTTTTCGTCGCGTACATCCTCAGGGGTTTTGTACTCAATATCAGCCATGATTAGCTCCTTAGCAGGACTTGCCGCCCATGTTCATCTTCTTCATACCGCCAGCTTTCATGCCCAGAGGCGTGCCGCCCTTCATGGAGATCATTGTGCCTTTTGACAAGCCCTTTGATTGGATGGCGTGCTCGCCCTTACCTTTGTTGCCGCCAGATTTAACAGCGCCCATTTTGGCTGTAGTGATACCGTTACCAGTACTACCACCTTTTGCCATTTTCTTTGTAGCCATGATTCCACCTTCTTTCATAATTGACATCTTCCCATGAAGAGTCTTGGGTTTGTTGACTTTTTGAAGATCGGGGCGAGACGTATTAGTGTCTTTACCAAACTTCATTCCTTTACTAGCTCCACTAAACTCTTTTGCAACTTTTACAGGAACGCCCGCTGCTTTAGCAAAAGCTGGGTTGTGAGCCGCAGCGTCCATGAACTTCTTTTGTTTTTCACTCGTCGCTGGCATTTGAGCCTCTCTTGCGATTAGTTATTTCACGAACGGTGTCAGACTCCCAAATACGAAGGCCAAGATAAATGATTGTGAACAAAGAAGCCAAAGGCGGAAGCCACGTAGCCATAACGCCAACAGTTGTTAATACTGCTGCGCCATCTGCGACTGCTTTAGCTGTGTCATGCTGGGTCATACCATCCGCCCTTTTGTCTTGCCTTTTGTAGCGCAGCCATCAGCCGCAGTTACATATCCGCCATCAGCGCAATTCCAAGCCCTTAAAGACTTATTGATCCGTGAATCCGGATCGTTGGCCGTCTTTGCACTGGTCAGCTTCTTTTTCATTCCACTCATCCTCGCACAGAAAGAGTCGCGCCGGGAGCCGCCTTCGGGCTGGGGCCGTTTCAAATTCATGCCTTGCGCTTTCGCAGAGGCTCGCCCTTTGGCGTTCAAGCCGCCCTCTGGGTTCTTCCCTTCCGCTCTCTGCCATGCTGGAGACTTAGCCATAGAAAATTGTCAATCCGGTTTGGTTAGCCAGTTGAGCGTAGATACCATTTCGGGCCAAAATACCTTCCCCGGGGATCAATACCGTCACAACATCTGAAGCAGTGTTGGTGTCATAAGATGACAACCACCGAGTGCCTTGCGTAGCCGCTGTGCCAGCCGTTACCGTGCCAGAGTTGATGTCTGTAACGGTATATGTGTCTGCTGTCAGCACAGTAACAAGGTAGTTGCCATTAGTAGCTGCTCGGGTTGACACATCCAAACCAAAAGTAAGGCCAACAGCCTCCCCTGTAGAAAGGCCATGCGCCACGCGAGTTACAGTTACAGTATTGCCCGAACGCCCATAAGTAGCAGATACTGGGGCAGTTGTTGTGTCCCAGAAGTTAATTGTGCCCGCCGTAGCGGTACCCATAGAAATTAGACCTTTGAGGCGGTTACGCCCCACAACCATCTGCCCACTTACGTTTAAGTGCGCCGATAGAACGTCATATTGCATCGTCATATTAATCTCCTTTAAAACGGGGGCCTAAACCCCCCTAGATCAATTAAGACGCTTGGGTAAATGTGATACCAGTAGCAACAGCGCAGAAGCCTTTAGCGAACCAGCTAGTGCCATCACTAAACACAGTGACCGAGTCACCTGCAACTGCGGCTGCGCTCACGAAGGAAATGGTGTCATCAGCAGTGCCAGTGTCACCAGCATCGCCAGAAGCGGGGTAAGCCTGACCCTTGATGATGTTAGCGCTAGAGGCGGTAACAATCGTGTAGTTTGCGCCAGAAGGAGCAGCGCCAACAATAAATGTGTACACCAAACCAGCAGCAGGTGCGGGGAGAGTTGTAGCAAACTCAGTTGCAGAACTCAAAACAAATGTAGTGCCAGATTGGGCGGCAGTTACGGAGCCAGCGGCTGTGAGAGTGGTTACGGCAACAGTGCCAGTAACAGTACCGGTTAAGTTACCAATAAAGCCATTTGTGGACGTTACTGGGCCGGAGAAGGTGGTCGATGCCATGATGTATTCCTTACATACAAGTTAAGTGCATCAGTCTGTATGTCGTCAGCCGGGACTGTCTAATGCACCGGAAAACCCCGGATTACTGTGTTTATATCACGGTGCTTCTGTGTGTGCAACAAGTTTATTGGACTTCTTTAAATTTTCTTCTTGCGTAATAACGCGCAAATTCCACGGCACGTGCAGACCACAGACTACGGGGTTTATTAGTGGCACTATGTGATCTACAACGTATCGTTCGCCTGTAATTTTGGTAAGTTGCGTGGCCTGCTCATACAAATGCCGCATTGTTTGCTTTTGTGTTTTTGTAACCCAAGGTGGGGTTGCGTTACGGTGACGGCGCTTGCGTACATTGTTCAATGTTGTGTAGTACTCTGGAAACTTTTCTTTATGCCTACGTTTGTACTCTTGCTTTTCTTCTAAAGGTCGAGCGTTTGCGCGAGCTACTACGGCTTCTTTGTTTCGCTTGTAGTATTCCTGCTTAGCAGTTATGCCAGCTTCAGACTTGTTGTAGCCGCGAAAATACTCGGCACGTGTTTCTTTGCCTTTTGCCCATTCCACTTTCAAACACTCGACGCAGGCTCCCTTGGTTTTGCGCGCTGCAATGTGCCCATGTTTGCAAGGTTGTCCAGTGAAATAATACTTATTGCCGGTTTTCTTTGCTTCTTCGCGGGTCTTGGGTAGGTTTGTGGTATCCATGTTTAGCTCTTGTGTTACGACACAGGTAATATAGCACAAACATTTAAAAAATAAAAAAGGGCCCCAAAGGGCCCTCTTAGTAGTACTTTTGGTACTAGTTTCAGGTTGAACCTGAAGAACCAAACATACCCAGAGGGTCTGACCAGCCAAAGGAATAACGCTCACGAGCTTTGTAGCGAACGTTTCCAGTGTCAAAGTCTCCGTCCATTGAGTTTTGCAGCGGTGTACGAACGAAGTGCTTCAGACCGTTAGGCACGTCAGTGGTCAAGAACCAACCGTTTGTGTCTGTCAAGAAGTGATTGACAGTGTAACCTTCAGGGATTGCGCCCATTTGCTTCAACGCGTTGATATCGTTATCAGCAGTAGCTACACGCAACTCAGTGTCCAACAGGCGTTTAGCCGTGAACATCAAAGCTGGAGGAACAATCAACTTCTTAGGCTTAGCAGCGATCAGCAAACCACGCTCATCTGTCCAAGCGGCGATTTGAATAACGGCGGCTTCCAAAGAAGTCTCGTTCAAGTCAGCTTGTGTAGAAGGAGTGTTGCTGTTGACGCCACCAGAGATCAAGGGGTGAGCTGTGTTAAACAAAGACACGCCATCGCCACCGGGGTAGCTAGTGGAGAAGCCGTTGTTCAAGACTGCAGCAGCCTTAACTTGCTTGGTGTAAGCCATAGCACGAGCCAATGACTTGGTGTAACGAGCAGACAAGCTGTCGTACAAGTTATCTTCAATCGCTTCTTCAGTGATTGAGAAACCCAAGGCGATGGTTTCGTGTGTGTAGCGAGTTGACCATGCTTCTTGTGCATTGTCGTAAGCGATGGCTGAGCCCTCGTTCTTGACAGGTGCGGCTGAGAAGCCAGAAAGCTTGGTCTCTTCTTCGAATGAACGCTCAGAGGTCTCTGTTTCGTAGATCTCTTTGTGCTCTTCGCCGTAGCGAGCATACTCCATACCGAACAAAGCGTTCAGACCGGGGAGCAACTCTTTCAGCAGTTGTGCGCGTGAAATAGCCATGATTTAGCTCCTTTTGTTTAAACGCCAGAAGCGATAGTGGTTGTATGAATCTCAAAGTTCCAACGAACAATGAGCTCGGGGTACACGACGTTACCTGAACCGTTAACGTATGAAGTCTCATAGACAACATCGACAACGTTCATAGGCAATGTACCTGTAGTAGCAGAAGAAGCAACCGCAACACGGCTATTGCCAGTTGAAGTCAAGCCAGTGTTCTGCACCAATGCTACGTTAGTACCAATAACGGTAAATTGCGTAGTAGAGGAAGGCAGCAAGCCAGAAGTAGCATCGTCGGCTGTAGCGCCAGTAGCAATCACAGCTTTAAACAGCGTATTGGGGTCATTACATACATAAGCAGTAATGTACGTACCAGTGGGCGCTGATGTACTAGCTGGGAAATACTGAGCAAAAATGGTCTGACCTTGCGAGTTAACGTAAGAGCAGCCCAAGAAAACACCAATCACTTGCGACGTTGTAACAGTTGCGCGAGCTGTGTTAATAGCAGATTTGATAATCGTACCATTGTCAATCATCTCGACAACATCACCGTAGAAAATGGCAGTGTTGTAGCCCGAAGCAATCCGGTACTGGCGAGTAGCGCCCGCGAAGGGTGTACCACCGTACAGATTGATCGGCTTTAGCCCGTAAGGGGCGTTTACCGTTGGAAAAGCCATAAAAGACTCCTAATTTATGAACCAGAACCGAAAGTGACCTTGGTTTTCTTTTCTGAGAAAAGGGGCATCCGAGGATCGCTTTCACGAAGGAAATTGTTGTCCACTGAGTCCATCTGAGCCTTGTTCTGGTTGGAGTAATACTCCATCCGTTGTTTCAAGAACTCTTCCGGAATTCGGCAGAGCAACAGACCGCCCACTTCAACGTTGCCTTTAAAGCGACCTTCCGTGGTAGCGTGCATCATGAGCTCGGGATAATCTTCTGCTTTGCAGGGTTCATATCCTTCGCGTAACTTCGAAGAAATGTTGCTTGGATCAGCGTTACCCAACGTGCTTATACGCACCCAACGGTGCGACCAGCCCGGACGGTTGTCAGGACTAGGAAGGGCCTCGGGAGGACGCCACGCCTCTGGGCGTTGCATCACTTGACGAGAATCCGCTTCACGAGCAGTACGGTTTTGTGTCTTACCAGACGTTAATACTTGATCCATTATTCACCTCTTTTCAGTTGAGCAACCTGTTTAGCGTATTCTTCCAAAGGAACCCCAAGACGGCGAGCGATCGCTGCTTCGGATGCCTTCAACCTAATACGATTAGGCGGAGTGCTACGGGAGGCCGGAGCCACCACATTAGCGGGTTTTGTTGCACGGCGCGGAGGTTCTTCCTCGTAAGCCGGTTCTGATACCTTTTTCGAAGGAGTATCATCTTCATCGCTCTGAGTATCATCTTCATAATACTCAGGAAATCTTCGACGCATAGTAGCATCTACTCGTTTGTAGTACTCGTCACTGCCCACAAAGTCAGCACCATTTTCCTTAGCCAGCTTTTGATGCAACCCGAGGGCGGAAGCTGTCATTTCAGGATCAGTGCCAAACCAAGTGTTTTTCTGCATCCAACGCTGATCGCGCTGTGACACATTTGGCTGATTTGTACTACGTTGTGGTATTTGTACATCATTTTCTTCAACTTGTAAAGGCCTCATGTTCTGAACTTTGTCTAAATTCAGTGTTGCCTTAGCAACTTCCGCTTGCGCTTCTACTACAGCATCGGAATCGCCAGCCTCATAAGCCTCTTTATATCGCTTCTTAGCATTCTCAAATTCCATCTCTGCAGATGACTTTGACTGCTCAATGTACGCCCTTGACCCAAGCGACACTTGTTCTTGTAGCTTGCGGTTTTGATCCCACAATTGCTTGGCTAGCTTTTCAGCCGCCTCGCGTTCACGCAGTGCTTCTTCTTTAGCACGGCGCTCATCGTGGTATCCACGTGTAAATTTCTTCAGACGCGACTGGACTTTCTCGTCATAAGAGGCGAGTTCATCTTCAGTGGGGTCTTCAGGTGGTGTGTCATCGGGCTTGCGGCCACGATCTTTTTTAGGAGTGTCGTCTTCGATTTCTACATCAAAGCCATCATCCTCTACTGCTTCGGGTTTACCCTTAGCTTCTTTCTCATCGGGGAACTCAAAGTCCTCGCCTTTAAACTCTGCTTGTGCCATTAGTTACTCCTTATGATGCACGTGTAATACCACGGGGGTCTTCCACGACTGCTTCAACCGAATCATCATTGAGGATGCGGAATTCACGGCCATGAATCTTCAGACGGGTGCCTGAATTTGGGCGGACGATGATGAAATCACCTTCCTTGCAACTCGGCCCGCTAGGGAAACGAGTGGTGTCTTTATAGCAGTCAGGCCCAAGCTTGACGACAAATAGAACGGGAGTGAGTACTTCCTCATAGTGCATAGACTGGCTGGATTTAAGAATCCCTACGTCACTCTCTGCATACTCCTGCATAGCTTCAGGCACCACACACAAAATGTGAAATGTACGTGGGTCAGGCAACTGCTTGGCTTTATCTTCGGCTGGCTTATTAAGAATGCCGGACAAGTCCACAGCAGCGATATCAAATTCAGTCATCGGATTTCTCCATTTTTTGCACGAGCTCATTAATAATATTTTCTGTGAGGTTGAGACCTCGGATGACCCCACAGACTTGGCGATACTCTTCTATGCTGTCAGCTCTACCCGCTGCAACATAGGCTTCTCGCTCTTGTTTTAACTTTTCAATTTCTTTGACGACATGCGCCAAAAGTTTGTAGTCGTTCAACGTTACTCCTTCTTAGGTTTTTGAGATGCTCTTTGTGCCATTTGCATGGCCATCTGAGCGCGGTTTTTGGCGATGTCAACGCCAAGTTTTACACCTTCAAGCTGTTGATGCTTTTGAAGTTTGTCTTTTGCAGCGGCTGCGCTTGCACCAACTTGCATAGCCGCGATTTCTCTTTGCGCCGCAATGCGGGCTTCTTCAATCTTGAGTTGGTCAGCTTTAGCTGCCGCGTCAATCTGCTGTTTTTGTGCTTTAAGCTGCAACTCTTGCATCTTGATTTGCAACTCTTGTTGTTGCATTTGGATGATCGGGTCTTGCGCTTGTTGCTGAGCTTGCTGTTGTGCGGCCTGTGCTTGAGCTTGTTGCGTTAAACGAACAGATGCTTGTGCAGAAAGTTGTGCAACTTGTGCAGCCACTTCTGGAGACATGTTCTTTTCTTGTTCCTCTGTTGGCAACAGGAGACCAATACTTGCCTCGACTTCTTTGCGATATGCAAACGCCAAGTGCTCGTTGATGTGAGCCATCATCGCAGCCACGATCGCCTGACCTTGCGGGGTAGACTGAATAAGACCCATAACCTTGGGGTTCTGTAGCATGCTTGTGTGCACTGCAATATGAGCCTGATGGTCTTGCTCAAGGAACGCCTTATTAGGTTTACCAGTCAGAGCATTTTGATTCTCTTGCACTGGATCAACAGGTGTCGCATCGTCCTCAATTGGAATAAGTTTTGCTGCGTTCTTGATGCCCAACACTTCAATCATCTGACGGTGCAAGAGTGGCAAGTTGTACAACTGGGGTGCTGTTTGTGCGAGTTGAAGTGCGGCCTGATACTGCACAATCTTCTGCGCCATCGTTGCAGCGTTTGGATCGCTCACAGGAATAACAGCAACCATGTCGTAGTCAGTTTTCTTCGCCTTACGTGAACCTTCAATTGGCTCGTAGTCGTAGTCTTCTGGTGTGTAGTCAGCAATGATGGCCTTTAAGAGTTTGAACTCTTGCTTCATGCTGTAGTGCATACGCGCTTGCACAGCACCCATCACTTTTAATGTGCGCTCAAGAATAGCCAACGTTGTGCCCACAGGTGCTTGCGCACTCATGTCACTGACCTTCATGTCTCCTGCGGACGCGAACTGCCTACCCTCTTGCACAATGTTCTGGAACAAAGTGTAGAGAACCTGACTGGGTTCCTTGTACGGCAGAGGCAAGATATTGTCTCTAATTGAACCACTGGGTACGTCAACATCACGAAACTCTCCCGGTGCGATCGGCGTGTCATCGCCCTTGATTCGTAGCCCTCTTGACTTGAGTCCGCCCGGTAAATTACTGAGCGTACCTGCATCAACGAGCTGCCTGATGAGCATGGTCGCGCTCTTCGCATATCCGCCGATAAGGTGAATGAGACCATAGCCATAGAAGCCAAACCCCGGTATGTATTGGTAGTGAACAAAGTGCTGGCGCTTGGTGTGAAGTTCATCGCCCTCATACCAATTGCGGCGAATAGCAAGAATCTTACTTGTCGCTTTCTCAACAGTCACAACATACGGCAGTGCGATACCTGTCTTCTCGCCCTTCTTGTTCTCGTGCTCGTATCCCTTCAAGTCAAGGTCAACGTGCATCTCAAGTATGCGGAACCTATCATCTTGCAGCGCTGACATGCCCATCTCTTCAGCTTTCTGCTTCTCAATATCATCAAGCTCATGCGACGGATCACCCAAGTCCACGTCCATGTAGAACCCAGCTTCTTGCAGCTTAGTGATCTCATTCTCAGTCTTACGCATCACGTGCGTGACCCGCTCGGCACGCTCTAAGTTAGACGCTCCATAGGGAACAACAATATCTTCTGCGGGGATGAACATCGCAACTTGACGTCCAATGCTTGGGTCGTAGTAAACCTTCTTAAACGCACTGCCTGCAAGGGGTAGATTCCACAACAGCTTCTCATGCTCTGGGCGATACTCCACCATCACATCAGTCAATTGGTAGTTCATGTCTTCCCGCACGCGAGTAGATGCTTCTTCTTTCTCAGGTGTATCCTTACCCAAGATTTGCGTCTTCACGGGGCCAGCGGCGGGGAACGTCTCCATAATCCCCTCTGACTGAAAGCGCACAACTGACTCAGTCAACATCGGGTGGAATACACCACAAGCGCCTTGCCATGGCTCTGTTCTATCCTCGTACTTCAAGCCCAGTAACTTCAAGCCATCAACGTAGGTTTGTATCCAGTCTTTGCGATCACCAATGTCTTTAGTGAAATCGCTAACCAACTCGGAGCCTAATGAATCTAGCGCACTCTCGTCCATGAACTCAGCAAGGTTGGCATCAAATTCTTCATCCGTATCTTCTTTGCCGGGTGAGAGTTCAATCTCAATATCACCCATGCCAATGCGTACGCTTTCTGGGTCTTCAATCTCAATCTCAATTGGAGGAGCCATCATGTCCTCGTCTTCGATACCCAGAGGGGCTGCGTACAAACCTTTGTCGATAGAACTTGTTGCCATTTTGTATCCTTAAACTGTATAGAACCGCTCACGGCGGTGGCTCTTAAACCATTGAACTTCTTCAGGCTCATCGCTTGGTAAGCGTAGGAACCCACCCTGACGAAAGCGCATAAGCGCTAGTGTTGTCGCGTCAACCAAGTCATCATGCTCGCCTGACGGGAATGCTGCAACCTCGTCTACTAACTCTTCTGCCCAGCGGGTTCGTGGAACCCACACTTTTCCAGACGCAATTATGTCTGAGACCGAGTTCAAGCGGGCAATTTTGTCTTGGCCCTTACTAGGCGTGTACTCCTGCACTGGGATGCCCATCGCTCTTAGGTCATATATAAGAGGTGCGCCGGACGCCTTCTTCTCCACAATCAATGAGTCGGGCTCATACTCGTTGTACTCTCGCATAACGTCTCGCTTAAGTTCTGGGAACTCGACACGCTTTTTGTATGTATTGAGCAAGATAATGTTGGGGGCAAAGTTGTCTTCCTCACAAGCGAAGATGCCCCAAGTTGTCCCTGCGGAATAGTCAGCACGCTGGGTTTTCTCAAACGCCGTGTCCCATGACTGGAGGATATATTCACAGACAGGAGGATCATCTTTTTCCCACCATTTCCACCAATCACGCTTAACAATAGCGGACTCATTACCTACAGGATTCTGTTGATATTGCGCTTGCCACTTGGCGTTTGGCAACTCTTCACGTAAAGCTGAGAGTTCTTCAATACTCCAGAACTGAGGCCATAGGGGTTTACCCGAAGGAAGAATTGCGGGGAATTCAATCACTTCCCACTCTTCACCTGTCCTCTGAGCCGCTGATTTAAGCACCTGACCGGTCAAATCCCGCTGTGCCCAGCGTGTCATAACTACAACAATCGCTCCGCCCGGCTGCAAACGCTGACGAGGGCCTGATGTATACCACTCAAACACCTTATCGTAGACGTCTGGGTTACTAGCTGCCATTGCAGCCTCTTGTTCTGAGTGCGGATCGTCAATAATGAGCACATCTGCGCCCTTACCGGTCACAGCACCACCCACACCAATCGCAAAATAGTCACCACCCTTGCTGGTATTCCACCTTCCGGCTGCTTTTGAGTCAGCTTGGAGCGCTAAATTGGGAAAAATGTTGTTATAGACCTCGGAATCCACCAAATTTCGCACTTTTCGACCGAATCCCACCGCTAATTCAGCAGTGTGGGACGTCTGGATCACCTTTTTGTGGGGAAACTTGCCCAAAAACCAAGCTGGCAACAGATAAGAAGCAAACTCAGACTTGGTATGACGAGGGGGCATATTGATAATAAGACGTTTGCAAGTTCCATTAGCAACCCTTTCAAAAGCTTCGGCCATTCTCTTGTGGTGCGCACCGGAAATGAACGTGGGCCACACCCGCTCAACAAACTTAATAAACTTTTCTTGGCAAAGCTCACGGTCTTTGAGCTTCTCTAACTTAATAAGTGAAGCTTCTAGCACGCGCATATCCGACTCGGACAGCAAGCCCGAGCTAATCGCCATTTCTATTTCTTTAAGCGTTAGGCTCATGACGACGAGCTCTGCTCGGGGGAAGGCTGGACATTAGGTACGTCTACTACACGTGTTTCTTCTGCTGGGCCTAGGAGCGTATCCAGATCGTCTAGGGGCGTTACATCTGTAACATCTGCATTCATGAGCCGCTTGATGCGCTCTTTAATAGATTCTTCCAACCCCTTACTTGTGGTGTGGTGCACAGTAATCTCACTGCGTTCAGTGAACAGGCCAATGTCTGAATGTTTGCCCAAAAGCTCAAGCGCTTTGATTTCTATCTTGGGATCACCGCAGTCAGTCATCTTGACTAACTTATTTGTAATGAATGTGCGGGCCTGTTGTATATCCGCAAATGCTTGAAAGTCAAACGTTTTAATAAGTACTGAGGCCGCCTTCGCCTCTGCAGGTACGGATATGTGCTTAGGTGTAGCTGGTTTCTCGGTACCGTTAAAAAGCTCCGCCGTTTTGTGTAGGTCTTTATCTGCGTAATCAATACCGGGGCCGAGTCTATCAATTAGGTCTGCAGTATTTACAGCGATGGCAATGCCGTCCTTGTGAGTCTTGGGCTGCTCATCGGACATGTCGAACGGTAACGGATGTTCCGTTGTAGGCTGAATTTCAATCATAGGCACCAAAGTTAATTGGGAGTGGGGGCAAATGTAACACTACTTTTAAATTTTTGCAAAAATTTTTTTGGATGACTCGATTTATTTTGCACCGGGGGGTGTTTGCAGGAGTGGATACTTATTTTGTATGACTGGATACTTAAAGGGGGAGGGGGGTGTAGGGGATCGAAATAGGCGCATTTCGATCCCTTTTTTAAATTAGCTCATCGGGAGTGCGACACAGTGTGTATGTGACTACGGGACTCCTTTGCCTAAAAATTGGGTGGTGGGGCTCTCTTGGCGTCAATATCTAACAATTGTTAGACCTTACCCCTATTGAAATATCGTATAGAAAAGGCTTGCATTGTGTGGTGCGTTTTGCTAATATAGACCTATGCCAAGCGATTTTGCTTGCATCGGTTCTTAGGTCTGTTACCTAGGGTTTCATTAGAAGGTATTAGAAAATGACTACTGTTATCAACACCACAATCGACACTAGCATCTTGGACATCGCCCGCAACTCTTTGGTTGATGGCGTAAGCAAAACGGGTGATCTTATCCAAGGTTATGCGGATGTTCTTTGTAAGGTCTTCAACACTAAGAACATGGCGGGCGAAACCATTGAACATTGGTTCAACCTTGTCGGCAAAGATAAAAAGGGAATCAAGGAAGAGCGCGCCCGATTCGTCACGGCAATGATGGCAAGGGGTCACGTTAAACCCGATGGCAAACCCTCCGCAACAGTTGACACATATTGGATGCGGGTGAAAGAGGCTAGCGGATACGTGCCAAAGGGTAGGGTCACGGGCGGTACAGACGTGGATAGCAAAACCCTTGCAGAACTTAAGACCATGATAAACCGCATCTTGAAATCGGAGGAAGACGGACAAGATTGCAACGCTTCAATGTTCAAGGGCAATCTGATGGAAGTATTCGAGGGCATGGGCGGAGACGTTGATAACCTCGGCTAAATCTAACAAATGTTAGAAATCGAGCCTCCCGAGAAATCGGGGGGCTTTTTTGCGCCTTGAATTTTCTCGGTGCATCTTCATGCACCAGTTCCCCATGCGGTAGCAGTCCTAGGCAGTCTGTTACGTTTGTGCGTGACGTTGTTACGTGCAATGTTACGTTACGTTTCACGTAAGTTGTTGATTTTAAAGCAATGTTATATGTTACGTTTTTTTGAGAATGAGTGTGGGAGTCCGCAAGGACAACGCAAGGCAGATAGTGCAAATCATACTACATAATATTCTAGGAAAGCCACACACACTATTCTTAAAAAAGTTTAACTTTATAACATAACCCATTTTTTCCTCCGCAAAGCCTTGATTCTATTGGGTTTCATAATGTTATATGTCAAAACTTCCGCACGTAACATTCCACAACATTGCCCCCAAAAACATAACACAAGAACGTAACATTACTGCACCGACACACACCCCGAAATACTTGACTTATCTATAACTTTGTGGTATAATTAGATATGGGTCGGGGATGATGGGTTTGCGCCTGACTCATTTTGTAACAATACAAAACGTAACAAAGCAAACCTAACAAATGTTAGAAAGGTTAGATATGAATGATTGGAAGATGTGCATTGACTGCGGTGACGATGTACCAACCGAGAGGTATCAAGCGTTCTGCAAGTTCTGCGAACAAGACCGAGAGCGTAGTGCAGGTGAGGAGCGTACGAGTTGGTGCGTAGTCCAAGAGTACGGCAAGGGTAACTACCAATACGTAACACCTACAAGCGCATACACAACGCTGAAACAGACTAATCAAAAAGAACTGAGGGGCTGACATGAGACACGAACATTTACCGGCACTAAAAGGCTACACATCCCAAGCCCAATACGATGCGCTCAAGTCCATCGAAGAAACCAAGTCGATCAAGGCATTGGTGTTCTCGGGTTCATCAAGTCGCACCCTCGGTGCATTGGTGCGTAGCGCATGGATAAACACTTTCCCCTATGTTGAGGATGGTGTTAAGTACGAGGGTTGGTGCGTAACCGATGCGGGTAGGCACGCAATGGCTATGTTTGCCGAGCGACTACGCTTGCAGAAGATTGAGGATGACAAGAAAGCGCAGAAACTTGTTTTGTATCGTGAGTGCGTGGTACACGCATATACGCTAGAGCGTGACACCCGAGCAAGGCGTGAGGAGCTTGAGCTTGAGTACAAAAAACTAACTGATGAAATAGAAGAAGCCAAGCGCAAAGTTTCTGCGTCGGGTATGTGGCTGAGCAGTCACGACAAAACCTCTGTGATCTACGCAGTACGAGAGCAACTGAAGGAGAACAAATGAGACCAAGACACGTGAAGGTTGACCGCCTAAGCAAACCCGTAACCCAAACCGACTACTTACAAATGTTAGGTGAGGCGATGAAGTTCGCACGAGTGGAGGAGAGCAAGCCTGTCCTCAATGCTAGAGAGTTGCCCATACACACAAAACGGGAGGTCAAATGACACCGGAAGAAATCAAGAAGCACTTTGGCGAGGAAGCGTTGAACATGCTTTACGACTGCATATTGCAGAACACTACGTATGCACTAGCCGATTGGATTCTCGAGTTGACGCCCGAGAAAGACATTGCCGATTGGATTGGCGACTTAAAAGCTGACATGGAGGGCTAACAAATGTTAGATAAAAACGATTACGAATTACTGGACTACCTGATGGCGTGGATGGCATTAGACACGAAGACCTTTGCCGCATCCGAGTTCATGGTGGGTGCGATGCTGTACCTACGAAGCAAGTACAACGAGGACTTCATACCGATCGGTCGGCAGATGTTCATTCATCACATGGGGAGCTAACAAATGTTAACTAAATGGGAGAAGTTTGAACGTGTGGTGATACTGCTTGCCTGTATTGTCCTAGTCCTTGATCTTTTTTATTGGCGCGGGGGTTGACATTTATAATGGAGTCCATATAATGGAGACCACAGAAAGGGTTTTATATGACTACGTTAACAAGAGAACAACTGCATGAGCTACTGCGATACGACCCAGTAACAGGAGACTTTTACTGGCGGGTACAAACAAACCCACGTGCGTTAGTGGGTATGAAGGCAGGGGCTAACTCAATTACTTGGGGGTATCGACAGATCAACGTGGATAAGAAGACTTACAAGGCACACAACCTTGTGTGGTTTTATTTTCATGGGGTGTTCCCAACAAATGTTATAGATCACATCAACGGCAACCGACTGGATAACCGAATCGAAAACCTCAGAGACGTAACGCGACAACAAAACTCGTGGAACTTACAGAAGGCAAAACGTAACAGCAAGAGTGGTTATCTTGGAGTTGACTGGAAGCCGGAGAGAAACAAATGGCGTGCACAAATTCGTGTGGGCGGCAAGAAAAAGTTAATCGGGTACTTTGCTACTGCTGAAGAAGCTAGTGTGGCGTACCAAACATACAAGAAAGAAAGGGATTCATGATGACACCAGCAGAGTTCTATTTTATGGTTGCGCAGATATTCCTAGCGCGGTCATTGACACCACTCACTGCGCTATTGTTTGCGGTGATGTGGCTATGCGTTGCTATCTACAAGGGGTGGTGATGCCAAGGCGCAAGAAGAAGTGGATGCTCTTGCGTGGCAAGTCAGGCTCATTCATTGTGGTTGAGCGTAGGTGGTACGACTTCACAGGTATAGCTAGTGCCCGAGGTAACAACAAGGCTTGGTGGATAGTTGCCGAGAGTGACGACCATGGGGCTATGCAAGCAATGGCAGGGCTGACTGACAAGTATATAAAGATAAAGATAAACCATGCAACCGAGATCATTACTACAAGACGAGAGTGAGGGGTACGAGCCCCAACGATTGAGTCGGTGGTTCGCTAGCCGACTGGATGCTAGAGAAGTGGTACGTAATAATCTTAGAAAGGAACTAACAAATGTTAGGGAATGGGAACTTTACAACGATCAACCAAGCAGGGAGGGATAACAAATGTTAGCTAAGTACTACGTGACAGGGTGGAGTGGAAGGTTCGGCATGTGGATTGCCGAGAGCCTCGAAGCGAAGAGTAAGGCGGTGGCGAAGGAAAGGTTCATGACCAAGTACCCAACGCTTAAGACTATCAAAGCATACAAATTGAGAGGAGAAGCATGAGCAAGGATAACGTAACTGGAAAAGACAAAGAGTTCTACGAGATAGGTAAGAGAATGTTTGATCGAATTAAACCGCTCAAGCCGATCAAGCCATATTTTGACACCATCGAAGCCGACATCGAGTTAATGTGGCAAGTTAACAGCGCAGACATTGAAGCGTTGGAAGACGCAAAGTTTACGTTAACTGCGATTAGGGAAGCAGAAGCAGGGGTGTACGACAAGATCATTGATGAGTCATTGGCATTGATAAACAAAGCACTAGGCATGAGTTACGCCGATGCAATGGAAAGAGTTATGGGCAGAGCAAGGGGGAACAAATGACAAGTGACGAAGTTTATAAACTGATCGAGGACAACGGACTGACTTTGCATGGGGACATTGAACACTTTGCCGAGTTGGTTGCACGAGCCGAGCGTGAGGCGGTTCTTGATTTGATTGACGGCTACGCAAAGAACAATACTGACTTAGCTGAAGCCATCCGAGCAAGGGGAGAAATGTAACGAAACATACCACGAGAAACTTGACATACCCATTAAATTGTGGTATAATTAAGGTTGGTATGGATAATTGTGTCTGTATCAGCGTAGGCGTAGGTGAATAAAAGCGGAGAGTAAATTCTACGTTTTTAATGCAGAGTAAACCACGCTAACAAATGTTAGAACTATCAGCGTATTAGAAAGATCATCATGGCAGAAATCAATTTCGGTAAATCAATTACCTTGAAGCAAGCGGCTAACCTTATCCGCACAAACCCAACGACTCGGTTCTTGTTGCAAGGCGAGCCCGGGATTGGGAAGTCTTCCCTACTAGAGAATATCGCATCAGAGCTAGGCTATGACTATGCGTATATTGACGTACCCAATATGGACTTGGGTGACATCGCAATGCCTGTGATCGACCATGACACACGCACCACACGCTATTACCCCAACGCACGTTTCCGTCTACATGAGAACAAGCCATTGGTCATCATGCTCGATGAGTTCACCAAGGGTGCTGACCCTGTGAAGAACATGCTTCACCCTATGCTTGAGAAGGCGAACCCACGACTCGGTGACAAGACTCTCACCGACAATACCATAGTGTTCTTGACGGGTAATCTAACAACAGACGGAGTAGGCGACTCCCTCAAAGCACATAGCCGTAACCGCTTAGTCCCAGTAACTATTGCCAAGCCCGATGCCGAGCAATGGATTGAGTGGGCTATTGGTAAGGGGCTCGAAGCCGAGGTGATTGCATGGGTGAATCGTTTCCCTCACGTACTCGCAAGCTATACCGATGCGGCTCAGGGTGATAACCCCTACATCTACAACCCACGCAAGTCTCAGCATGCGTTCGTATCACCACGCTCATTGGAGACAGCGAGCAACATCGTACGTACTCGCAAGCAGAACGACCCTGATTCGGTGATTGCCGCTTTGACCGGTGCGATTGGTGAATCGGGTGCGCGTGATATGCAAGCGTACATTGAGTTCTCAGATCAATTACCTACGTGGGAGGCGACGATCAAAGAGCCAAAGACTACGACAGTACCTACAAGCCCCGGTGCATGTGCCATTGTGGTGTTCGGTGCTATCTCTCGCATTACGAAAGAAACCATTGCCCCATTCATGGAGTACTTGGGCAGATTCGATGCCGAGTGGCAAGCCGTGTTCGCAATCAACATTGCCAAGAACCCTGCGAAGCAGAGCATTGCGTTCTCAAGCAGTGCGTTCAAGGACTGGGTTGTTAAGAACCAAGACCTACTCTAACAAATGTTAGGACTTAACGGCATGACTGCAACCGACTTCAAAAGATACATCGTCAGGTGGGTGACTGACCATATCAAGAATGAAAGCGGTACTGCTCAGATACAGGTACTTGGGTACTGTGTATACGACACGAAGGAGTGCAAGACTTTGTTTGAACACAAGGACAAGCAAGTGTGTGAGAAGGTATTAACAATGATATTGGAAGGAGTAGATCATGGGATACAGGAGTAATGTTATGGCGGTGTTCTACACCTACGACCCCAACGAGTATCCGTCAATCAAGTTGTTCATTGACGAGCATGTACCTGAGTGGTGTAGGGGTGACGAGTATATGACTACGTTCACAGGCAGTAACAACTTGCATGGGATTAAGTTCGACTTGCAAGATGTGAAGTGGTACGAGTCATACCCCGATGTGCAGGGGTTCGAGCAAGCGTTAAAGAAGTTCGAGAAGTTAGCCGATGAAGGCAGTAATTGGAATTGGGAGTTCGTACGTCTAGGAGAGGAGGTGGAAGACGTAGAGCAGAGGCGTAGCTACAACGCAGACCCTCTACTGTATGTAAGTAGAAGTATTGAGTGTGATTATTAAACAACGAAAGGTAACAAATGTTAGAAGAACGTAAGGTACAGAAGGCGAAGATTACATTGATGCGTGACCCGAGGTTTGCCCTTTGGTCTGGCATTTTGATGGTTGGGCGTACGAGTGTAGTGGATAACATCCCAACTGCATGCACCAACGGGCGTGACGAGAAGTATGGTCGCAAGTTCGTGGCTATGCTCAAAGAGCCTGAGTTAAATTTCGTGGTACTCCATGAGAATCTGCACAAGGCGTATCGTCACCTGACTACGTGGAAGAAGCTACATGACGAGAATCATTCGCTGGCAAATGCCGCTTGTGACTACGTGATTAACCTCAAGCTCAAAGACCTCGATCCTAGCGAGCGTGTCATTGCGATGCCACGTTGGGCAGATGGTGAGTTGAAGGGTAAGCCGATGGGCTTGGTTGACGAGAAGTATCGTGGACTCAATGCCAAGCAAGTGTTCGATCTACTCAAAGATGAGCAGAAGAATGGAAACTCTGGTGATGGCGATGGAGAAAGCGAGGGGGAGGGTTCCGAGGGTAGTGGTACGAGCCAAGGTCAAGGTGGGTTCGATGACCACGATTGGGATGGTGCGAAGGAAATGACCGAGGAGGAGAAGAAGGTTCTTGAGCGTGAGATAGATCAGGCTATTCGCCAAGGTGTAATGGCGCATCAAAAAATAGCGGGAACTGGTGCGGGTGATCTCGATCGTGACTTGCTTGAGTTGCTCGAGCCAAAGGTTGACTGGCGTGAGATGTTGCGTGAGTTCGTGAAGTCTACGTGTAGCGCAAAAGATACATCGTCATGGCGCAAGGTTAATCGTAGGTTCTTATCTACTGGCACTTACATGCCTAGCTTGATCGGTGAGAAGGTTGGTCACATGGTTATTGCCGTAGACACATCGGGTTCGGTAGGTCAGGAAGAGTTGTCGGGCTTCCTAACAGAAGTTAAGGGTATTGCAGAAGAAGTTAAGCCGAGCCAAGTGGACTTGATCTATTGGGATAGCCGAGTAGCCGGACACGAGGAGTACACCGAGAGCATGGTGGGCGACATTATCAATTCCACTAAGCCTAGGGGCGGTGGTGGTACGTCACCCTCCTGTGTATCAGAGTATCTGAAAGAGAAACGTATCGTACCCGAGTGCGTCATCATGCTCACCGATGGGTATGTTGGTAGCGATTGGGGCAGGGATTGGACTGCGCCTGTACTGTGGGCGATCGTAGGAGGAAACGATTGTGTTGCAGACAACGGCAAAACGATTCTTGTCAAGGATTAAATTGTGGTGGTTCATAACAAATGTTAGGAGGTATCAGATGGTAGTAGTCGATATTGGCTATCGCAAGTTAGTGATGACCAAAGAGAAAGCAATGATGTTGGTCGAGTGCCTTGAGAGTGCTGACGTATACGAAGAGAAGTGGTGGAGTGATGACGTGCGCAAAGAGAAAGGAATGGATAGCACTTACACCTACCACGTGTATCCGAATGAAGCCCATTTTGGGATGAGGATTGTTAGTGACACACATTATCAAATGGCTAGATTAGCCGGAAAACCACAGGAGAAATGAAATGACCGCAGAACAAATGAAACAAGAGAGTATACGAATCGTTAGGCGGTTCGATCAAATGAAAGTCTCTGATGGCGAGGGTATGGTTATCTTGGCTATGACCCTAGCCCAAACATTCAAGACCAACGGAGTATCCAAGTTTGAAGCAATCAACCGCTTCGCCACAATCGCCAACCAAGTATATGGAGAGTAATCATGAGTATTAGCGCATCAGCAGTATTAGTCGAGTTGAACATCAGCGTTTGGCCTGCCGCAAAGATCGACAGGGAAATGACGAGCCAAGTTAACGCTAATGCGTCTGCACATAAAGACGCATCCCAAACAAAGAAGAATCTGTTTGCAGGTACAAGCCTACGAGCAGACATTGAGAAGTTTGCCGCAAGGGTTCGCCTCTACAACAACCAACACACCTTACCTTGGGCAGACAAGGGTGAGCGCATGTTGCCGACCAAGTTGTTCATGGACTACAAGCAGACCATGAATGGATACGAGCGTACGTTCAACATGTTGTGCGATAACTTCTTTGATGAGTACGAGCGACTGGTTGAGGAAGCCAAGGTTAACTTGGGTTCTATGTACAAGGCAGAGGACTACCCTGACCTAACAGAAGTTAGGAAGAAGTTCAGCTTTAGACGTAGCGTGAAGCCTTTGCCCGAGGCTGGCGACTTTCGCTTGGATATTCCCGCGCATGACTTAGCTGAAATGAGATCGGCATACGAGACTCAGTACTCGGAGAAGCTGGCCGATGCAATGCGCACACCATGGGAGAGACTGCACGAAGTTCTCTTGGGTATGTCCAAGAAGCTAGAAGATACAGGTGACGGGAAGAAGCGGTATCACGACTCATTGATCTCTAACCCATTGGAGTTGTGTGAGCTATTGACAAAACTAAATGTTACTAACGACCCCAAGTTAGAGGATGCACGTAGGCAAGTAGAGCTAGCCATGCTTGGTGCTGACATTGAAGAGGTCAAAGAGGATGCGTTGGTTCGTGAGAATCTAAAGTCCAAGGTGGATGCTATTCTTGGTAAGTTCGAGTGGTAATAACATTTGTTAGGAGTAACTGAATATGAGTATGAATACATTGAGTTTGAGCAACGTAGTTGTAGGTGAAGACTTGCAGAAGTCTTTAGATAAAGAAGGCATGAAAATGTCTGCGGTCTACGACACACTTGACCCTGTGGTTAGCCGACTGGCTACGCTAAATCCATTGTGGACTTTCGTTGTTGTTAGCAGTGGTCATGGTTCGGGTAACAACCGAATAGCTGTGGGGTTCTCGGTCAAGCTAGATGGTGAAGAGTTGGGTCAGATCGGCTTGTCGTACATGGGTAACAGAGGCAAGGTTATCTCTATCAGTAACGATCGTATTGGTAAGGGCAGACAACGCTCGGACTCATACCGCACTCAGGATGCCGACAAAGCTATCCTCATGGCGAAGAAGATGTTCGGCAAGATGAACCCATCCGAGCGTATACAGAAGGCTAAGGATGCGGCAGAACGTGTAGTGTCTCGAGCAAGCTGGAACAAAGAGCGTGAGCGTACCCAACACCAAAGCCTTGTTAAGAATGAGATGTTGGCGTGGGCTGAGACCAAAGGTAATGCTATGTTCTTGGAATACCTAAAAGCAGAAGCGATACCCTCGCTCAGGCACAAGGTTACTGTATCTATGGAGAAGGTAGAGTTACTCGATACCGAGATGAAGACTATTGAGAAAGTGCAAGAGGACTTTAGTAATAATAAGACTGCGCTAATAGTCAAAGACTTGGGTAAGTACCTAGTCAAAATAGGTGACAAGGTAGACCTATACGATGATAATACGCTCCCCTTGGATATGCGTATGAAGATGGGTATGCTTAAGTTAGTAGAAGATGAGCAATACCTCACCGATGTAGGTTGTAAGGTATCAAGTGAGATATTTGTTTTGTTGGTAGATGAGCTAACAAATGTTAGCGAAGGAGTATGAGATGAGAGAAGAAATTAAATACAGTTCAAAGGCTATCCCCCTACGGGGGTGTACTGACCCCAAGTTTAAATATTACAACGCCGCCAATACTGACGTACGTAAAACATGGCGTAAGGCTCGCTTGCTTATACGCATTACCAAAGGGGCAGCGTATGAAAGCCGTACTTGAGTTCACGTATCCACAAGACGAAGGCAAGCTCAAGCATGCGCTCAAAGGTGAAGAGTATTACTTAGCGTTGGTTGAGGTAGAAAGAATATTCCATGAGACAGAGGCTACTCGAGAGAGTAACCAAAGGATTGCGGACTTACTAGCAAAGGCGATATACGAATGAATGGGTTTGTAAACCGACAACTTGAGCTTGGAAGCAAGCAACCCGTACACAAGTACAAGCTATGCAACAAGTGCGAAGAGTTGAAGCCCCCCGAGGGGGGAATTGAATTGTCCCCAAACAGATGGTCATGTGCTAGATGTTGGGCTAACAGAGTAATAGCAAGGAGTTTATTAAATGCCAAGACCTAAACCGCCTGAGCCTTTGATTGGTAGGCAAGTACGACTAAGCGATAGGCAATTTCATATTCTTAATCACCTCGGTGGCGCGCAATGGCTACGTGATTTATTGGATAAGAAAGACCCATTCCCTAAACAATATTATGAAAGACTAAAAGATGACGACAGGAATCGAGAATCTAAAACCGGAACAACAACGCAAGGGGCGGGGGTTAGGTAAGAAACCCGCGCTGTTCTGCACGAGCTTGCGTCTACCAAAGGATGTGATGGATTACTTCAACACAAACTTTGCGTATACAAAGCAAGCCAAGATGAGAGAAATTCTTACTGAGTACGTTAACAACCAAACAGGAAATAAATCATGATCGAATTAGCAAAAACCAAGTCAGCACAAATCCGTAACTACGTTGCGGCAAACCCAAAGGCTAAGTCAGCAGACGTAGCCAAAGCGATAGGCGTCACCCCTGCTTATGTAGCCACAGTGATGTGGACTGCGAAGAAGAAAGCCAAGGTAGCAAAGAAGAAATCCAAGGTGGACTTGTCCCCTGCACTTAAGTTCTTAGAAGGTAGAGCGCAAGCGCAGAAAGAAAACTGGAAACAGTTGGGCTTGTTTAGCTCAGACGTTCCCATGGTCAAAGATACAGTTACTAAGCTATCACCTAACCGCATGGCACAACTTGCGTATGAAGCGGGTAAGGCAAAGTTCCGTATGGAAGGCGACCGAGCCGACGCAGTGAATCACCCTGCTCATTACAAAGTAGGTGGAATCGAGACGATCGACTTCATCGAAGCAAAGAAGCTCGGCTACAACCTTGGCAACGTGGTGAAGTACATCACACGTGCCGACCACAAAGACAACAAGTTGGAAGACTTGCGTAAAGCGCAGTGGTATCTGACACGTGAGATCAATTCACTCAAGTGACACCTAACATTTGTTAGAACCAAGCCCGCCTAGTGCGGGCTTTTTTTCGTCTGTACTATTGACAAAGTAAAAACTTCATGTACAATCAAGACTCGAAAACAAATTGGAGTTGAGTATGAGGTACGAAGACGCGCAGTTAGAAGACAACATATTACTCTGCCCACGTTGCAGTAGTAACAACATGCACCATGGTACAGTCACAGTCTTTAACAGAATTGAAGACGACACGAACGTACAGGTTACGGCAGTCGCAAGAGATAGCGAAGCATCGACTGTAACCATTACCAACGAAACCACAAGCAACCCAAGCCCTAGGCGTCACGGCATACTCATTGATTTTGATTGTGAGATTTGTTTTGACCACGGCAAGCAAACCCTAGCCATATATCAGCACAAGGGTTTGACTCTTTTAGAGTGGGTGAAGTAATGGCAACGACACCTGAAGCCAAGGTCAAGGCAAAGATCAAGGTACTCCTAAAAATATACGACGTCTACTATGCCATGCCCATTGGTACTGGCTACGGCAATAGCGGTGTCCCTGACTTTCTCTGTTGCGTACGCGGTAGGTTCTTGGCTATCGAAGCCAAAGCCGGTAAGGGTAAGACTACCGCACTACAAGACAAAAACATCAAACAAATCATTGCATCAGGTGGATTGGCTATTGTAGTCAACGAAGACAACATGCAAGAGTTGGAATCTTTACTTAAGCATGTGTTAAGAGGCGGCAGATGAACATATTAACAATCGACTTTGAGACATATTATTCCCGTGAGTTCTCCCTAACAAAAGTTACCACTGAGGAATACATTCGTAGCCCACAGTTCGAAACTATTGGCGTAGCCGTACAGATCAACGATGGTGAGCCCGAGTGGTTTAGTGGCGATGGTGAAGCCATGCACCAGTTCCTCAGTCAATACGATTGGGCGAACAGTTTGGCACTTGCGCACAACGCCCCGTTCGATGGCGCAATTTTGAAGTGGGTCTACGGACTCAGCCCTAAAGGTTGGCTTGATACTTTGTCTATGGGTAGAGCCTTGCATGGCACTAACGTAGGCGGTAGCTTGAAGGTGCTGTCAAACTATTACGGCCTTGGCGAGAAAGGCACAGAGGTTGAGAACGCCTTGGGTCTGCATCGTGCCGACTTCAGCCCCTCACACTTAGAACGATATGGTGACTACTGTAAGAATGACGTTACCCTTACGTGGGAATTGTTTAACGCAATGTCTGCTGGCTTCCCCGCTATTGAGTTGCGCCTGATTGATTTGACTGTGCGCATGTTCACCGAGCCTGTGTTGCAGTTGAATGGTGATCTTATTAAAGATCATTTGTTGCGGGAGAAACAACGCAAAGAAGAACTGCTCGAGAACTTCGACAAAGACGACCTGATGAGCAACATAAAGTTTGCCATTATCTTGGAAGGCTATGGTGTATCGCCACCGATGAAAGTCAGCCCTGCAAACGGCAAACAAACCTATGCTTTCTCTAAGACAGACGAAGAGTTCAAGGCATTGCTCGAGCATCCAAACACACAGGTTCAATCTTTAGTAGCAGCGAGATTGGGCACTAAGTCTACGATAGAAGAGACAAGGACTGAAAGGTTTCTTGGTATCTCTGAACGCGGCTCATTACCTGTACCCCTACGCTACTATGCGGCACACACGGGTCGATGGGGCGGGGATGACAAATTAAATCTGCAAAACCTACAACGCAACTCACCCCTGAAGAAAGCAATCATTCCCCCGGATGGATACATGATGATTGATTCAGACTCATCACAAATTGAAGCCCGTACGCTCGCATGGCTTGCGGAACAAGACGACTTGGTAGACGCATTTGATCGGGGCGAAGATGTATACAAAATCATGGCAACGGCTATTTATGGCAAGAAAATTTCGGAGATTACAAAGGACGAAAGGTTTGTTGGCAAGACCACTATCCTTGGGTGCGGGTACGGGATGGGCGCGGCAAAATTCCAAGCGCAACTTAAGAACTTCAATGTCACGATCGAATTGGATGAAGCGAAACGGATTATCGACACATATCGAACTACGTATCCAAAGATTACTGAACTATGGAAGTCTGCGGCGTCAGCCCTCAAAGCCGTACTTCAGAATCAGCAGACAACGTTGGGCCGAGGCGGTATCTTAAAGATTGAGGGCAGTGACGGCATCCTATTACCTAATACGCTTTACCTACGCTACCCCAACCTACGTCTAATAGAGAATGAGGAAGGGAAGTCCGAGCTGGTGTACGACACCAAGAAGGGCAAGGCAGTTATACCAACACGCATCTATGGCGGTAAGGTTATTGAGAACGTATGCCAAGCACTCGCCCGCATCGTAATCGGTGAGCAGATGTTATTGGTTGCGAAGAAGTACCGAGTGGTAATGACTGTGCATGACGCCATCGCTTGCATTGTGCCGACTGCGCAAGTTGAAACAGCTATGGAGTACGTTGAGATGTGCATGCGCACACGACCATCATGGGGTATGGAGTTACCCCTTAACTGTGAGGCCGGATACGGAGAGAGCTATGGCGACTGTTAAACCTTTCAAACCACTCATTGAACGCTTCAGAGATCAGAAGTTTTTGCACGATAAAAAATCTAGCATGAAGCTTGACTTGAAGACAGTGGGTACAGAACATACACAAGTATTTGTAATATCACCTGAGATAGCTGTGGCGGCTGAAGAGATGGTTCGTTCTAAATCGTTCAAGATGCCCGACATATCGGAGTTACGCTTCCCATACGAAGACATGGCTATTGAGTTGCCGTTAACCGAAGAGGTTAGAAAGATTAGGGCTAGTACAGAAGGGTCGGCTTTAGTACAGGGTACGCACGAAGTCGATTGGGTAGCCGTGCACATACACGCCTCGAAGGAAGGCTTTATAAACTGCACGCCCTACTACGGCTATATGGAAGGTATGTTAGAGCCGTCTATGTTTTCTTACATACTAGGTATGGATGATTTGCCCATGCCATCAGCCGCAGTTAGAACCCCAAGCAATCCTGAGAACCTTGTAACCTTTAAAGTTTCGCCGTCAAGGACGTTGTTGGAAATGGCGGTAAGAACCGGAATGCCGCCCGAAAGAATGCAAGATTTCTATGACGCCCCGCAGACCAATACAATGGTGTCCGAGGGTATTTGCGAAATGCCTTTGCTTTTATTTGCGTGCAGTATTTTGCTCAACTGCAAGACGGGCGTTAATAAAACTGTAGTACCCCCAAGGAAACCCCCATCTGGCACTAAGTTTGGTGCAAAGAAACGCAACTTCCACTCACACGGCGGCTACACACTACTACACCTATCTGAGATTGAGGACGTAGCCCCCGATGGTTCAATTACAAAACGAGCCGACATTGCCGCCCACTATGTACGTGGGCACTTCAAACAAAGAAAAAGCGGGGTTTATTGGTGGAGTTCGTTTGTGCGCGGTACAGGCGAGCTTCGTAAGCGTAGCGCATACATTGTTAAAGGGTAAGCATGACTTGGCCTTTCCCACCATTCCCCAACCCCAAGGACAAGGGCAACCGAGTCCCTAAATTTAACCCCGATAACCATGAGGATGCACCTGTATGACAGAAGAACTAAAACCGCTAGCAGTCAATGTGAAAATAGCCGCAAAACTATTAGGTTCCACAGTTTCTAGTTTGGAAAAAGATCGAAGGTGCGGGCACATGGGTGTACCTTATACCCAAGCAGGACGTAGAGTAGTTTATCGAGTTCCCGATTTAGAAGCGTGGCTATTGGCTAACCGAGTTGTGCCAAATAAGGAGCAAACATGAACGACGATGACGATATTCAAGAATACGTAAATCCAAACAAGCAGCGAAACGATGTGCTAGAAGAAGTAGCCAAGGAGATTGAGAATATGAAAGCCTTTGAGAAGGACACCATGGCAAGCTTTGCGGCATACATACGGAGTATGAAGCGATGATTAAGTACGACGGGTATGACGAAGCAATCATTGGGCCAGCGTATATTTGGCGTGACAGTACGCACGTATCTGTATTAGTATATGACGCGGAGAAAATACGGGATATTCTTATGAAGCGTGATGGCATGTCGCACGAAGACGCGCGTGAGTTTATTGAATACAACATCGAAGGCGGCTACTTGGGTGCGCAAACACCTGTGCTAGTTTGGCCTAACGATATTTGGGATTGGGAAGAGTAATGAGTATTGTTTGGTCATTCAGTAGCCTGAAAACATTTCAGCAGTGCCCTAAGAAGTACTACCATACTAAGATAGCTAGGGACGTTGTTGAGCCGGACACACAGGCAACACTGTATGGAAAGACAGCTCATACTGTGGCGGAGGAATACATCCGTGATGGAACGCCGATCCCTGAACAGTTTGCTTATATGCAAGCTACCCTAGATACCTTAAAGGACATCCCCGGAGAAAAGTTATGCGAAGTAAAACTTGGGTTGACGAAGAACTTAGAGTCGTGCGACTTCGATGCTCCGAATGTATGGTGGCATGGGGTAGCGGATTTGGTGATTATCAATCGGACAACGGGGACGGCGCACTCCATAGATTACAAGACGAGCAAGAGTGCGAGATATGCGGACGTGAAGCAACTCGATCTTGTCGCCTGTGGGTTATTCGCCAAGTTTCCGGAGATCAAGAGGGTAAAATCGGCTCTCTTATTTGTAGTCAGCAAGGAATTCGTGAAGGCTACGCACTATTCAGAAATGGTAGAGAAATACATTGAGAAGTCCGCCCAAGACGTTGCAAGAATTGAAGCGGCGTTAGAAAATGGGGTATGGAATCCAATCCAAGGCCCACTGTGCAAGTTCTGCTCGGTGAGAGAATGTGAATACAACAGGAACTAACATGCCCTACGTAAACAAACCCCGCCCCTACAAAAAAGAGTATCAACAACAGATTGCACGTGGCGAAAGCCCAGAACGCTTAGAGCGTCAACGTGCTAGAGAAGGTATAGATAAAAAGAATGCAGACCGAAACAAAGATGGACGTGCTGACGTCCGCGAAGGCAAAGATGTTGCTCACATCAAAGCACTATCTAAAGGTGGTACAAATGGGAACGGAGTCAAACTTCAAACCCCATCAGCCAATCGCTCGTTCAAACGCGCATCAAACCACAAAGTTGTGTCAGAAGTAAGCACCAAGGAACGTAAGAAAAAATGAACCTATCAGAGTATACGTGGCCTCGTCCCCCGGGATTCACTCCGTTTGAACATCAGAAGACAACATCAGAATTCCTCACAACAAACCGCAAAGCGTTTTGTTTTAACGAGCAGGGTACAGGTAAGACAGCATCAGTTATTTGGGCAGTCGATTACCTCATGACCCTTGGATTAGTGAAGCGTGTGTTAGTGATCTGCCCTTTGTCGATCATGAAGTCGGCTTGGCAGAATGATTTGTTTAAGTTTGCCATTCACCGAACCGTATCAGTCGCTTATGGAGCCGCACGTAAGCGCAAGGATATTGTGAACGCCGGTGCTGAGTTCGTCATCATTAACTTCGATGGTGTTGGCATCGTCAAGAAAGAAATCATTGCGGGTGGGTTTGACCTCATCGTAGTGGACGAAGCCTCTGCATATAAGAACGCGCAGACCGAGCGTTGGAAAGACCTACGGGACTTAACAAAAGCTATCAAAGGTCTATGGATGCTGACTGGTACGCCTGCCGCACAGTCGCCTGTGGATGCTTACGGATTGGCAAAGCTTGTGAACCCCAAGGGCGTGTCACCTTTCTTTGGGCAGTTTCGAGACACAGTGATGATGAAGCTCACTATGTATAAGTGGATACCCAAGCCGACTGCACAGCTAATCGTTCACAAAGCACTCCAACCCGCCATTCGGTTTGAAAAGGCCGACTGCCTCGACTTGCCGCCTGTTACGTTCGTTGAGCGAGATGCACCATTGACACCGCAGCAGATTAAGTTCTACAACATACTAAAGAAGCAGATGCTCATTGAGGCTGCTGGAGAAGAAGTATCTGCCGTTAACGCTGCCGTACAAATCAACAAACTTCTGCAAATAGCTGGAGGTGCGGTGTATACGGATACGGGCGAAGTGGTTGAGTTTGATGTGAGCAGTAGGCTCAACGTGGTGCAAGAAGTAATTGAAGAGTCAAGCCACAAGGTGCTTGTGTTCGTTCCGTTTACGCATACGATTGAATTACTTGAGAAGCACTTGCAGAAACACAATATTACATGCGACGTGATTAACGGCTCGGTTCCTGTAAACAAACGCTCGGATATTGTCAAGCAGTTTCAAGAGCAACCTGAACCAAAAGTATTAATCATTCAACCGAAAGCGGCCTCACACGGGTTAACTCTAACTGCCGCTAACACAATCGTTTGGTATGCTCCATGTACAAGTGTTGAGACGTACTTGCAAGCCAACGCACGTATCGACCGCCCCGGGCAAGTCAATAACATGACTGTGGTACACATCAAGGGTAGCCCTATCGAAGCCAAGATGTACACAATGCTTCAGGGCAACATCAACAATCACCAAAAAGTAATTGATTTGTACAAGCAAGAAATTTCTTCGGAAACTCTTGACAATGTAAAAAGTTAGAGTAGAATTAGATTTGTGTGGCAGTGGTGGGTATCGGGTTAGCGCCGATACAGCGCCTCCTAAAAGTGGACGAAACACTGCTTCATGTGAACTGCTATTGTCACACACTTAACCATTAGGAGAATTAGATGGACGAAGAAGTCAAGGATAGAGTCACCCCCATGGATTTGGACAAGCTGACCACAATCTATATCAAGATCAGAGATAGACGTGCCGACAACAAGCGCATGTTTGAAGCTGAAGACAACGATCTCAAAGAGCAGATGGAAGTGTTAGAAGCACAGATGCTCGATGTATGCAAAGACATGAATGCCGACAGCATTCGCACCCCACACGGCACAATCATTCGCTCGGTAAAGTCACGGTACTGGACGAACGATTGGGATTCAATGTACGACTTCATAGAGGAGCATGGTGCATTTGGCCTGTTAGAGAAGAGACTTCATCAAACAAACATGAAGGACTTCCTCTCTGAGAATCCCACAGTTCTTCCACTTGGTCTCAATGTGGAGAATTCTTATTCCGTGGTAGTTAGACGTTCAAAGGAAAAATGAAATGAGTAATCTCACAATCATCAATGAAGACTTGCCCGACTTCCTGCAATCAGCAGGTGTTAGCGCACTTACAAAACAACTCGCCGGTAAGACTGGCGTCAAGCGCATCGTGCCCAAAAACGGAATCTTCCGTAAGACAGTCGGTGGCGAAGAGATGGGCAAAGTCAAGGGTAGCCTAGACGTTATCATCGTTAACGCATCCCCTGCCGTGGGTCGTATCTTCTACGCAAAAGCATGGAGTCCTGATGCCGAGCCGACTGCGCCCGACTGTTTCTCTAACGACGGACGTACACCTGATGCGGGTGCCGAGAACCCACAGTCTGAGCGTTGCGATACTTGCCAACAGAACATCAAGGGTTCAGGCATGGGCAACTCTAAGTCTTGCCGTTACTCACGCCGTATTGCTATGGTGTTGAAAGAAGATTTTGGTACTTCACTTGAAGGCGAAGTCTATCAAATGAACTTGGCATCCAAGTCATTGTTCGGCGAAGGTTCCGGTGACAACACCCACACCTTTGAAAACTACTCTAAGTACTTGTCCAACAACGGCAAGAGCTTGGACTACGTTGTTACGCAGATCAGCTTCAACGAAGAGAATGACAACCAGTCTGTGCTGTTCACGCCGACTGGCTACATTAACAAAGCGCAATACGCTGTGACTAGCGAAGTAGCTAAGAAGCCTGACGTGCTGAAGATGGTCGTTATGACACCATATCAAGCTGACATGGCGGGCAAGCAAGCTAAGTTAGAAGCACCAGTTCCCAAAGCCGCCGCGCCTAAAGTTGAATCTCCAATTGAAGAGCCAACTAAACGTGAAAAGAAAGCCGACCCTAAGCCCACTGTCAAGAAAGACCTTGACTCTGTGGTGAAGGCTTGGAGCGAAGAGGAATAAACATGCCCTATGGTTACAGCCAAAGCTTGGTGTACGCAAATAGACAAGCAAGCATTAAGTCTTTGGGTGTGGCTTTGGGGCGTGTTTGTATCCGCGCAAACGTCAGCGTTAGCGAAGTTGCAGGGTTCTTCGGGGTAACTCGGATGACTATCTACAATTGGTTTAAGGGGGATTCTGTCCCCTACCATAGCTACGATGAAGCCATTAGCGACTACATCACCCGAACAAAAGCCACCATTCAAATAAAGTAAAACATGTCATCTTTCGATCTACTCGACACGGTACTGCCACCGGAAGGGCGCTACTGTGTGATGGGGATTGGTAAGTATCCTGACCAACATTTTGTAGATACTAAGGAAGAGGTTGAAGAGTTAGCGCAGCGGTTTGTTAAACGCAAGATTGACGTATTCTTTGGATGCGCCAAGTACGGATCGTTAGACAACCGCACTCATGAGAATGCAAAATACTTCCGTGCTCTGTGGATGGACATTGACTGTGGCCCAACCAAAGGTGTACCCGACAAAAAAGGCATTATCAAGGGCTATCTCGATCAGCAAACTGGACTCGATGAGTTCAAGAAGTTCTGCGTTGCGGTCGGCTTACCAAAGCCAATACTAGTTAGCTCTGGCTACGGCATACATGCGTACTGGCTACTAGAAGAAACAGTGTCTCGCCGAGAGTGGGAGCCACTAGCCAATCGGCTTCGTGAGTTGTGCGTTGAGCAAGGGTTGATTGTGGACTCCTCAGTCTTTGAGGCTTCACGTATCCTGCGCATCCCCGGCACATTCAACTTCAAACAAGAAGAGCCCAAAGAGGTAACAGTCCTAAATGAACTGACGCCTCGCATGACATACAAGGAAGTCAAAGACTTGCTTGGTGCGCCTGAACCAAAAGACGATGTACCCGATTTCATTCCGCGCTCAATGAGCCCGATGATGGAAGCACTCATGGGTAACAAGATCAAGCGGTTTAAGACAATCATGATGAAGGGTGAAGGTGGGTGCGCCCAACTTAACTATTGTTTTGAGAACCAAAACAGCATTGAAGAACCACTGTGGCGCTCCGCTCTTTCTATTGCAGCTTTCTGCGTAGATGGAGACAAGGCTGCACATAAACTGTCGAACCAACATGAGACCTACGATGCCGTAGAAGTTGACACTAAAGTTAATAACCTACGTAACAAAGGTGGCCCACATCACTGCTCGACATTTGCAAAACTCAATCCGCAAGGTTGTGAGGGTTGCATCCATAGAGGCAAGATTAAATCGCCCATCATGCTCGGTGTTGAGATTGAAGAAGCCGAAGCAGAAGATAACGAATACGCCGTTGAAGATGAAGACGGTGAGGTTGAGATACAGCATATACCAGAGTACCCATTTCCGTTTTTCCGGGGCAAGAAAGGTGGAGTCTACATTCGCCCTGAAAGCGAAGATGACGAGGCCGAGCCCAAACTTGTTTACGAGCACGACTTATATGTGGTCAAGCGCATGCGCGATCCTGAGCTTGGCGAGATAGCGTTGTTTCGTTTGCACCTACCGCATGACGGTGTTCGAGAGTTCAGCATCCCTACGATGGGTATCTCCTCACCCGATGAGTTGCGCAAACAGTTGGCACACAACGGAGTTGTAGCCCACAAGTCACAGTACGAGTTGCTTGCAAGATATGTTGTTTTCTTTATAAAAAATTTGCAATACATTAAAAAGGCAGAGACCATGAGAACTCAGTTTGGTTGGGTCGAGGGGAACAGTAAGTTCATCCTTGGCGATAGGGAGATCACAAAAGACGGAGTGTTTTACAGCCCCCCGTCAAGCGTTACGAAAGATATTGCCGGAAAATTAATCGTCAAAGGCACGATGGAGAAGTGGAAAGAAGCGTTCAACATGTACGCTAGACCGGGACTTGAACCCCATGCGTTTGCCGCACTCACGGCATTTGGCTCACCACTGTTGAAATTTACAGGTCTTGAAGGCGCAATCATTAACGTGATTCACCCTGAGTCTGGTTCAGGTAAGTCGACAGCGTTGTTTATGTGCAACAGTGTGTATGGTGAACCCAAGGGGTTGACCTCCATGTACAAGGATACGTTCAACGCAAAGATGCACCAGCTTGGCGTAATGAACAACCTGCCCAACACGATTGACGAGATCACCAACCTTAGTGGCATGGAGTTCTCTGACTTGGCGTACAGCATCAGCCAAGGCCGAGGCAAAAATAAAATGAACGGGCAAACCAATACGTTGCGTGTTAACAACACTAGCTGGCAGGGTATGACTTTATGCTCGGCAAACGCCAGCTTCTACGAGAAGTTAGGTGTGGCAAAGAATACGCCCGATGGCGAGTCTATGCGTCTGCTTGAGTACAAGATTGAACCCAACGGCATCATTGAGGTGCAAGAGGGTAAGCAGATGTTTGACCATCAGCTTCGTGAAAACTTTGGTCATGCCGGTGAAATTTACATTCAATGGCTTGTCAATAACTTGGAAGAAGCAATAGCTTTGGTACGTAAGATTCAGGCTCGGCTTGATAGGGAAGTACAGTTTAACCAGAAGGAGCGATTCTGGTCAGGTGTGTCAGCGTGCAACATAGCTGGTGGTTTGATTGCATCACAGTTGGAACTGCACGACTACGACATGAAGGCAGTTTACGAGTGGCTCAAAGGCATGCTCGGTGACATGAGGTTTGAAATCCAAGCACCAAACTCAACACCCGTAACAATCCTTGGTGAGTTTGTTAACGCTCACATTAATAATGCTTTAGTTGTAAATGGTGAGGTCGATGCTCGTAGTAACCTGCAGTCCATGCCCATGCTTGAGCCCCGTGGAGAGCTGCTTATACGCTACGAGCCAGATACCAAAGAACTCTTCATCGCGGCCAAACAATTTAAAGACTTCTGCGTCAAACAGCAGATCAACTACAAGACTACCTTAAAAGAGTTAGGCAACGCCAAGATTTATTTAGAGGGTGTGAACAAGCGAATGTCCAAGGGCATGAAGGTTGTATCTCCCGCAGTACGGGTGCTGAAGTTTGACGCATCTTCCGCCGAGTTTTTACAGATGGATGCCTTCGTAGCTAAAGATGAAAATCGAGACGGTGACGTATCAGATTGACTGGTCTAAGTTTCGGCGCGGTTATTCTTTCTTTGTACCCTGCATTGACGAGAAAGCCGCCCGGAAAACAATTGCGGCAATAAGTAGTCGGCTAAAAATGCCTGTGGTTACTAAGGTAGTTATAGAAGACGGGATCAAAGGCTTGCGTGTATGGCGGGTTTAAAGTAGACTGAACCCTAAGATTTTTTAAGTTGGTTGCTACTCTCCTTTTATCCCCGGCTAATCACTGGGGATTTTTTTCGCGTATCTCTTTCTCTCGTTTGACCAGTGCTTCACGCGAACGATTAGTAATCTGCTCGGCTATGACTTCGTTCTGAGGTGTGTATTGGAACCCACCAAACGAGGTTCTACGGGCTTCGTTACGGCCTTTAATAAAGTTGTACCTATCTTCTTCGCTTATCTGCAATCTTGGGAACTCAAGCGAAACCTTTGCGTTGAATTTTTCCTGCTCTTCTAGTGCATCAAGATACGCTTTGTCATCACCCTTACGATCAGCTCGGTCAAGGCGGTCAAGGATAGCCTGACGTTTACTAGCAACTTTGGTTACTATTTCATGCGCTTTGCGGTTTGCCGCTGCTACATCGCTAAGAAGCACAGGGCGTAAGCCGACTGCTTGTCCAACTAACTCACCTGTATAGAACAACTCGGCTTCAATAACATCGTCGCCAAGTTTAAGACCCTTCTCACCTTCTGTTGCTTGGCGGAAAGCGGTCATCTTGTTACGCGCAAATGCCCAAGGTACAAGCTTTTCAGCACCGCGATAATGTTCGCCTTTAATGAGTAAGTCTACTCCGTCGGCAATGGACAAAACCGCTTGGAGGTTTGCGCCACCGTATAGCTGCGCATAATTTAATACACCTTCGCGTGGAGTCCTAGCCGCCTTAACTTCTGGTGGTGTCAAGATGTTGCTTACGCTTACACGGGATGAAACATCCAAACCAGTGAACGCATTAAGTGGGCCTTGGTCAACAATCTTGGCAAGCGATTTACCGCCTATGGTTACGTCGCCAAGCTGCTCGTGTAAAAAGATTTTATAGCGCTCGTACAAATCAATGTCTTTTAGTTCATCAGGCTCGTCTGCCCCTTTAAACATTTTCATGATGAGCGATATGAAACCAATCACAATTGGCCCGCCAAACAATGCAGTTGTACCACCTAGTGTATAGGTAGTAGCCATAAGCGTAGAGAAGGCCCGCATACACTCAACACGTGTCTCGCCGGGCAGTGGTTTAATCATCCCGATAAAGTTACGAGCAATGAACGAACCAACGTTTAGCTGATACGTGAAGAACTGCAGTGCAACTCTACCCAGTGGGCCCCGCATATAACGTGGTTTAGCCGACTCGCTGTAATTAAACAGGGCCGCGTTCGTATCTTTAGCGGCTTTGTCTGCCCATGAGTCTAGGTTAGCTTCACCAAACGCACGCTCTGCGGCTATCTTATCTGGCGCGTTCTTATATTCTGCGGTCTTGCGGAACTCAGCAACGGCTTTGTCACGAATCAAGTGAGCACTTGACATGAACATAAACTCACGAGACAGGCGTTCAGTTGCGTGGATGAGTCCGCCTACCACAAACCGACCAATACGCTTAGCTTGCTCATACTTACTGCCGTATTTTTCAGTCGGCAAGTCTTTGTATCCTTGCAGGTCTCTAGCGCCAGTGGCTTCAGAAACATTACGCACGTGCATTGCGTCAATAAATGCGCGGTCTTGTTCTTTGTCAAGGCGTACTTTAGCCGAGTCGGTTGGGCGGTCTGTTAGGTTTAGAGCTTGCTCGATCGTGGGCATAACCCAATCGCCGTTTTCGTCCTTTACCCCTATGGTTTTCCACACCTGACTCATTTTTGCTACTTCTTTAGCAACCGCAGCCATTGGGTATTGTTTAGCTAATTGAGCCGTGCCGACTTGGTACACGCTAAGTAACTGCAACAACGCAGTGGACTCGCTCATGTAGTAGCCAAAGGTAAATGAGTTGCCAAAACGTGCAAGCCCCATCGCCGTACTTTGCTTTTCAGGGGCCAAGGTATCGTTTACCCTTAGTGCCATTTCAGCTACGTATGGGGTGAACTCATTTCTGTTTTCAATAGAAGCACGTGCCTGAGAAATAGACCGGCGCAGTTGTGGGGCGTATTCCAGCCTTGACATATTGTTGGAGAACTTGAGCACTGACTCTGCCAAGTTTTGAATTACGTCGGTACGGAAACCAGCGGGGGTAGATTTGTTGCGGTGAATAAATTGTTTACGCGCACTGCTCTCAGGCTGCATGTGCAACCATAGCTGGAATATAGAGTCCTTCATGCCATCTTTGGCCTGCTGTAAAGACGCACCATGCTCTTCGGCTGTAAAGTCGGCGTCTTCAATCATGATGAATATCCTACGCAGTGCATCGCTTGAGTCGAGCACTTTCTTGCGCAGTACTTCAATGTCGTCGCCGACTTCAATTTCTTTGTCTTGCAGTAGTTGTTCTACAGTAGTGTTACGCTCTTCAGCAATAGCTTCAGCTAAGCGGTCACGTTCTGCCAAAGATTTACGTGTGTGGAATTCAGTAGTGCCAACACGCAAGTAGTACTTACCGTCTTGATCGCGGGCCAAAGGAACGTAGAACGGAATACGATTATCTTTACCAAGCACTTCACGCAAGGCGGCAGTTAGCTTAGCGGCTTCGCCGGGTCTGAGCGCTTTGGCGTTCTCACCTAATAGGTAGTCAAAGTTGTCGGCTATGTCGTCGTAGTAGTTAACGATTTCGTCAAGCGCTTTCTTCTCGTTATCAGTAAGGTCTTCATAAATTCTGTTGAGCCTAACTACAGATTTGTCTACCCGTGGGTCAACCCTAGAAGCAGTGAACACAAGCGCGGCACGAGAAACCTTTTTACGGCTTGCCTCTGTAGGCAAAAGGCGTTTTATATCTTCGACTGTTTTAGCGCCAGCCCGAAGCATTTCCATCTTTGCGGCTTCCATCTGCTCTAGCAGACTGTTAGTGTTTATGAGCTCGGGTACATTTATTCCGCCAATCTCAGAAACTAACGGAGTTGAAAGCGCTTTTGATATGGCTTGCTTCTGCACATAGTTCATACCTTTTGCAGCTTCTTTGAGCACCGGCGCTACATCAAGGCTACGTAAACGTTGCAAAACTGTAGTTTCTTCTGAGATTTTTTCGGCTTCAAAGCTTCGGTCAACGGCTTGAAGTGCGCGTGTAACGGCCTTCTCTTTTTCCCTTTGAGCCTTTTGCTCTTCAGTAAGCGGGCCTTTTTGTTGGAGCGAAGTTCTATCCATCTTGACCGCAGTCAACCTTTTACCAAGCATCTTGTCAGTAATGTCGATCAGATCAGAGAACGCCGTAGCTTCACCCTGTTTGATACCAAACAAGTCACGAATGCTATTAGTAAACCTAGAAAATATGCTTGTCTCTTTACGTGTACCCTGCACGCCCATTAAGAACTTCTGGAACTCAGGGCTAGACATGCCGTAAGCTAAGAACTCGTTGTGGTCTGTAAAGATCTGAAACTTAGGACGACCTCTATCGTCAAACTCTACATTCTCTGCGTCGGCCTCAACTAAATCTTGAAGATCGCTAGAGACAGCACCAGTACGTATGCCCGCACGATACGCATCTTCTGCGCTCTTCATTACGCCGCCCATCTCGCGCATAAATTTCTGAAGGCTGGCGTTCTTAAACCCTTTTAATAGACCTGCTGTAATACGACTAGCTGTTGCTGCGTGCAGCAATTCGTGTAGCACTGTTACGTTATTAATGCCTTGTTGGTCTTCGAAGCTACTACCACGCACGTATATGGTACGGTCTTTCTGGCCCGGGGTATAAACAAATAAACCACGCGCACCTTCCATCTCTGCAAGGATATTAGCTGGCGTTGCATCACCCTCTTCAACAACTACAAACTTAACGCCAACCACAAAGTTACGGATACGTTGAGCCACAAACCGCTGAAACAAACTACCGTTTTTAATAATTTGCGCAATTGCTTGTGAACCATTAGTCAGATTACTGAACCCTGCATCGGGCTTGTCTACTCTAACATCCGCCGACTTGTTAGCTTTAGCTTCTGTTTTACCCGATACACCCGGGGCTTCAACTGCGCCGAGGACATCTTCTTTAGGGCCAGTGAGAACATCTTTGGCTGCTTTGATGCCCCGGCGAATGTCCGCTAGTTCTGCTTCCGTAGCCTTAGAGTCTTTAAGAGCTGCGCTAATGCGTTTGCCCACAGCGCTGCCACGAGCAATGTTAGGGTTATCCTGTAGTTCTACCAGACCACGGAGCGCACTGCGCCTAGACTGGCGTGCGTCAATCTCAGCTTGCTCAGCTTCTTCAAAACTAAGTTCTTCAATCTGCTCTGGCGTTAAAGTCTGCTGAAGTTGGGCAACAAACTTCTTCCGTTTGTCTTCGGCGTAGTTATTAATCCGGTTCTGTTCATTACGGCTTACTCTTATCTGCGCTTTGACTTCGGCAGGTTTAGGTTTGGGCCCACGCTTACCGGCTACTGTTCCGGCTGCTGGTGCTTCTTGTCTTTCTTGCGTTGCTTCGATGGCTTCAGTGGTTTCAGTGCCAAGGTCGGCTCCTTCAGTTTCAGTGGTAATTTCTTCGTTTGCAGCGGGCGTTTCAATTCTTTGTTGTTCCGCAGCTCTATTCGCTTTCTTTAAGGGCGCAAGAAGTTTGCTTATTTTTGCAACAGCAACCATTGAGTCATCTGAATTGTCTATTACGCTCTCAAAGTTGTTTACGTCTTCATTGGTAGCAATTCCTTTTACATGTAAATCAGTTAATACTCCAAGCTGATTCTGTAAGGCTTCGTTAAACAATTCGGCGTTCCACTTAGCTCTAGCGGCGTCTTCTATTTCAACAATTCGTTGCTTACGTTTTTCGCCTAGGCTAATTATGTTATCTTGACGTACTTCTTCTAATGCAGTCGGCTGTGTTCCTTCTCCAACAGTAACTCCTGCAGTAGTCGGTCTAGGAGAAACCACTCCACTTGGCTCAACTCCAGCAACTCCTCCGGGGGGGAGTTCTGCACTGGGCTGTTCAGCCAGATTAACGCTTTCTCCACTTGGAGTACTGATAGGTTCAACAACATTTGCTGCTCCTCCTGTTTCGTCCGGCGTAGGCTCATTTGCTTTAACTTCCCTTTCTGCCATAGCTAGGGCGGCTTTACGTGAGATACCGCGCTTTTGTAGACGCTCGGCAACGGCTTTAATTTGTTCGGTTGGCGCAACGGGTTGCGCAACGGTAGGCGCAATGGGAGATGCGGGGGGTGCGCTCTTATCAAACGCAGCTACATCAAACGTAGGTTCGACCCGTTCTTGCACGGGTGCTGTGATTGTAGGTTCGACTACTGGTTCTACTGTAGGTGGAGTAACTTTTGCCGTTGGCTTACCCGCTCGACCAGAAGCGGCTAAAGCTGCGCCCGGTACAGTACCAAACGCCGTCTCAACTGCTTCTTTGCCGAGCCCCTCGGTTAAAGCCTGCTTATCATCAAAGATACGTTGTGTAACATTAGCCGCAAAAGATGGGATCAGAGTTTCTGCTTCTTCGCCGAGCAGTTCAGCACCAGCACGGCCAAACCTCTCCCTTGCCCCACCTGTAATAGATTTACCAGCAAGGGTTTTCTCAAGACCTGTTGAGCCTGATACCTTACCAATGATACCGCCAAGTAGCTGATTAGGTATTGCAAACAACGGAGCCAGCATGTTAACTGCATCCTGATGAGACATGCCAGAACTGCGTAGCTCTTGGTACGCGCTACTGTTACTCCAGTTTTCTGGGCTCATCTGGCTGAGCTTTTGTGCGGTACTTTGAGCAGCTTCACCAGCAACAGATAGAGCATTCATTGCCGTCATGGACTTTTGCCCAAGACTTAATAAACTCAAACCCACAGTTGGGATCATAGAGCCAGCGCCTTGAGCAACTATGTCTGCACCGGCAGGGCTAAACATACTGGTAAATGCAGCCCGTGTCCCAGCTAACTCACCTTGGTTAGATATTACGTTCTTAATAAACGCCTCGCGCTCAGCGGCTTGGCTTTGCAAGTAAGGTGACTTAGCCCGTTGACCTGCTTGACTAGCAGACTCATAAAACCTAGCAACGGGGTTATCGCCAGCGTTAATGTTTGAAGCAATACTTTTAGGTATACCTACAGCGCCCTGCAATACACCAATTGTTGTGTCTAACGCAGCTTGCCCAGCGGTTCGCTCAAGCTGATCTTGCGGTGTAGCTCGTGCATATTGGGTACGTCTCGGCGGTTTTGTAGTAGCTTCTGCATACGCACGGCGTGATAACCGATCGGCTTCTGCTTGGTCAAACTTAGGCTCAAACGGCTGGGTATCAAACACGCTTCCTGTGTAGACTTTCTTTTCCGATGCTTCAACAGGAGCAATATCCGCCGCCATTGCAGCACCAAAGTCGTATCCAACAGGCTCTGCAGCTTGCGTAGGTTTGGGCGCGGCTTTGGGCGTAGTTTTAACTGCCGGTGCTTCGTCTACTAGCCATTCACTACCTACCAAATATGCTTTAGCGCCAGCTTTATTAGTCGCTGTTTGAGCAATTGGTTGCCATTCGCCGCCGACCAAGGCGACACGCTCCCCTGTTTGGGGGTTGGTAGCTGTTTGAATTGCCATATTTTTTAGACATTAGTCGCGATTAAACCCAGCGGGTGGTGCTGGTATTTTGCCAGTATTTTTAGGTTTAGGGGCGGCTACAGGTGCTGCACTAGGGGTTTCATCACCATCGGTGTCAAATACACCCGCCATAGCTTGCCTTCTAAGTTCTGCTTCTGCATTGGCTCTAGCTGTAGCGATGGTGCCATCTATTTTAGCTCTTCTAGCTTCACCGCCAGTTTCCCATATTGCCATCTTGTCTATAACTTTAGCGTTCTGTTTTGCTGTAAGTTGAGATGCTGCAGTATCGGCCTTTATCACAGCCCCTTGGAGTCCAGCAGATTTACCCTGTTGGAAAAGCTTAAATGCTTCAGCTTTTTGCTTTGCTGGAGACCATTCTGGGTGCTCTTCTTTAATCTGTGCCAAATAAGTTTCGGGGCCGACGATAAAGTCTTTGCTACTAGCCCCACCCGCGCCAGCACCGCTAAACGCGCTCTTCAATGGCTTGGTTGCGTTCATGCCGCCTTTGATTGCGTCGGCGTAGGCTTTGGCTTTATCCAAACGAGCTTTATCTGCAGCTTTAACGGCAGCAATATACCTACCTTCAGCCGCGCGACCTTCTTTAAATAGGCCAAGACTCTCTTTACGTTTTGAGTCGGCTAAGTTATATTGAGCCGTGGCAATACTACGTTTTTCAATTTTATCGGCTTGAAGGGCACGATTGTATTCATCGCCAAAAGCAGCACCGGCACCAGCAAAAGCGCGAGCCCAATTGTTACCTTGTGTTACCGCATACGCAGCTTTAAGTAAGGCTACGCCTTTACCTTCTTCTAGATTACGGCTGAGTTCACCTTTACGTGCTTTTATGTCGGCTAACTGTGCTTCTTCGGCAACATTTGGGCCCATAGCCTCACGGTAGGCTGCAATTTCGTCTGCACCAACTTTTCGCAGTGTTTCTGGTTTAATTTCTGTTTCTTTAAAACCACCAAGCGATGCAATTGCTCCGGGATAGATAGCCGCAAGCTTGCCGTAAGTCTCGGGATCACCCTTAGAAGTAAACATAAGGTCTTCAAGGCTCACATCTTTTTCTTCGCCATCCGTGTCAAATCGACTAAACGGATTATCTCTAACTGCGGGTGCATCAGGGTCTCTAACCGCGCTTCCAGTTTGCCCATTAAACGCAACAATACCGCCCGCAGCGTATTCTTCATCAGGAGTCGGCATACTAGCCAGACCACCAGAGGCTGCTTGCATAGGAGGAGCTTGGGGTGGCATACCCTGTGGGGGCATACCTTGTGGAGCTTGACCCATTGCACCGGGCACCATTGCACCTAGACCTTGCATCATAGGGTTAGGAGCCATAGTTTCAGCAACGATAGAAGGTGATGAGGTAGGCTGTTGCGCCTGACCCGCCATAGCCATTCTTTGAGATTCTTTAACTAGCTTCAGTGCATTTAACGCAGTATAGGGGTCTAGTTTGGGGTCAGGACTTTGGCCCATAACCGCAGCTTGCAACATCTGGGGTTGCGTCTTATACCGCTCGGCGTAGACAGATGCCATGTCAATCATGATTATTCCTTAGACCAAGTTGTTCAAAGCAAGTGCGCCAAGACCGCCGCCGTTAGACATAGCCACACCACCGTTAGCCATACTTCGAGTCAAACCACCTTCTGCGGAACCAATTAGCTTACTAATACCAGCCGCGCCAAGACCCAACGATGCAACATTCTGTGCTGTAGAAGGGGGAGCTTGATACACAGAAGAGCCTGTCTGAGTCAAAGGCGCACCACGAATAATGTCGGACATGAAGCCGATTTGTTTGTATGGGTAGTTCTGATAGTTTAGGAAGTCTTGGTACTTAACATCAGCATCTTTCTGCATCTGCGCTTGCTGCTGCAAGCCGTATTGGTTCTGCAACGCATTGATACCCATGTTCTGCTGATACTGCAGATTACCTAAAGTGCCTAAACCTTGAGCAGACTGGTTAGCCGCTTGCAAACCTTGAAGGCCTAGACCCGCGCCAAACTGTTGCTGTTGAGCGTTAAGTTGATTCTGAGTATTGTATTGCTGCATTGCCTGTTGATAAGCGTTTTGCAGTCCAGTAGCCTGAATATCGCCCTTTTGCAAAGCTAAGTTACGCGCAGCTTCAGCACGCATGATTGCGTCCCGCCCACCACCAAATGCACCGGCTTTGGTAGCTTGAGCTTGTTGGTTAGTACCAGCAATGTCGGCCTGACGTTGTGCTTCACGTTGTTGTATATCCACTACATTCTGCATGTAGGGGCTCATCATGGCGTTGCCGGTCACATTACCTTGCGCGTCTCTAGTAGTAGCGCCACTAAATGCTTTGCCAAAGTCCGCTGGATTAAACGTGTACTGTGTATTAAGAGCGCCAAGACCCGCCATACCTGCCAAAGCAGTTGCATCTTGCAATTGGGGTTGAGACTGCATCAAAGCAGCATTTTGATAAGACTGATTCTGCAGTGGAGAGAACTGAGCAACACGCTCGCCCTGATACTGCATGTACGGATTCATCTCCGTATCGGTCAAAGCCGCAGCCTGACCAAGCATAGTCTGAGCGTAGGGGGCAATCTCAGGTGCGAAGCCGTATTGCGTCTGTTGTATTTGGGTTGGAGTAGACATTAGTTGGCTCCTTATGCGGGAAGATGTTTGTCGGCGCGGCTGTTCTTAGCCACTCTACCTTTGCCGACCGTACCTCGGCGAGCCGCTTGGACTCTGTTCATCATTGCGTATAGCTTACGTGCACCGGCTTCAGTTGAGCCATTACCCAACTCAGACACGATACGTGCAGGAACTACAAATTCGCCGTCGGCTAAACGTGCAGGGCGCTTGTTACCAATTGTTGCAGGGATGGAATCGGATACACCATCACCGGGGCCACGAAGCAGTCGGCCACCATCAGAATAACCACCAAGGTCAAACTGACCAGCTATACCGCCACCAGCCATAGCAGCTAAACCGCCAACGGCAAAACCGCTGCTAGCCGTATCGGGAATTGTTGCGGTAGTTCCTTCTGTTTTCTTAACAGCATAACGTTTCTTAGCTTCAGCGAGGCTGATACCAAGCGCTTCAGCAATTTGCGCATGTGTGACGTTGTTGTCTTTCATCCACTTTTCGTAGTCAGACTTAGCGTCCATAC
>Ga0315909_10000621_pt1 | contig 47714 bp, 44 predicted proteins | sample LakEriMetagenome_11_FD_203527 | JGI IMG/M metagenome (GOLD analysis project Ga0315909, IMG submission 203527) | Freshwater fungal communities from buoy surface, Lake Erie, Ohio, United States - Buoy 2 MA125 | ecosystem: Environmental > Aquatic > Freshwater > Lake | place: USA: Lake Erie, Ohio... | reverse complement strand
GTCACCTTCCAAGGGGCCGTCAAGCCAAGAACCTGCTGATAGAGCTCCGTGTCGAACATGCGCCTTGCCTCCAGGGGAAAGCCGCATTCTCCCCTATGGAGCTACCCACAAAAATCCCCGATGGACCCTTTTCGTTTTCCGCTGTATGGCATGCATGGGGTATCGGCCACCCGGCCCATCGGCCATGAATCTTTTTTTCAAGCGTCAATAAGCAGGGGTTTCGTAAGGGTTCGCGGGACAGGCAAAACCCACACAACCCACAAGCCAGACAGCCCAGAGCCGTGCTCGAGGCTGTGCGGCAAAAGGAAAAGTCTGACGACGACTCACGTCTTCGGCTGCCACGAGGGCATGCGGCCGCGCAAATCGGTTCACATACGCCAGCGATCGTACCGAGGCGCGGAGCTCAGGTTGACTTCAGCGGCCGCGGCCGCCGCCCGGGCGACCCTCGCCACTCCGGGGTGAACGACTGCGGGCGTCGAGGTTGCCGGCGATTACGATGCCGATCGCTTCAACCCAACTCGGTACGTCAAGCACCGTGCTTAGGCCGCTTTCGGCAAGAATTTCCTCGTCCTCCGGCGAAGGTTCGCGACGCTCAGTGCGACGGGTTGCATCTTCTACGCCCAGGAACTCGAGGCCTTCGTCATCCTCGTCATAGCCGCCCGACACTGTCGCGAAGTCACCGCGCCGGCCGCGGGACAGGGTCGAAGACGACCGCGAATCGCCGTCGCGTCGCTGGCCTCGACCAGGCCGGCTGGACTCGCGATCCGTTCCCACGCGTCCCGCAGCGGATCGGCTCCGGGACGTTTCACGGGTCCGCCCCTCACCTCCCCTGCGTCTGCGTCGCCGCCGGCCACCACGCTCCTCACCATCCCCCTGTCGGGCAGAGGACCCGGTATCGCGATCGGTCTGCTGCCCGCGGGCAGGCTCCGTCGGGCGAGCCTGCCGCACGCCGTAGCCTGACGGCAGCGGTTCGTCGTCAAGCTGCCCGGGCTCGGCACGTCCACGGGCCGCTTCAGACCCGGCAGAGGGCCCCCCCGCGCTTGACTCAAGGGCCCCTTCCCGGCCTCGGCCTCGGCCACCACGCCGCCCACGCCGTCTTCGCCGCCGCGGCCGCTCGCCGCCGTCGTCTGTGTCTGCGGACGCTGGCCCGGATCGCGGCTTGCCTTCGCCTTCAGCCGCTGGCGCAAACAACTCAGCGTCAAAGTCTGCCGCGTCGTCGTGGCCCAGTCGATCGGCGCCGGCATGGCGCTCGGACGGCCGATCCGCCGCCGGGCCACGGTCGCCGGAAGCGCCCTCCTGAAACCGACGCTCGTCGTCACGAGTGCGAGGCTCGTCGCCGTCGCGGAAGCGACCAGATTCGCGGTCCTCGATACGGACGACGCCGGGTTCAGTGCCATCGGTGCGGCGGCCATCTTCGCCGCGCTCGCCGCGCCGGCGGCGTCCACCCCTGCGACCACGCCGGCGCCGCCCCTCGCCCCGGCCTTCGGTGCGACCGGCCGTGCCGCTGTCGTCACGCCGCAGGCCACGCTCCTCGATTTTTTCGTCACCGCGTTCGACTTCACGGCCCTCCGCATCGCGCAGATCTGTCATATGGCCACGGCGATCGTCGTCGGCTACGCGATCGTGGCGTTCGCCACGGTCGGTCTGCGGCGTGGCGGCGGGCCGCGGCTCCGCATGATCCACGCGGGACTTCAACTCGCCGACGGGGGGACGCCGCTGGTGCGACTGGGGAGCGGGAGTCACAGGGGGCGTTCCGGCGACGCCAAGTTCACTCGCCAAATCATCCCAACTGGCAGCGGCGGGCGGCGTTGAGGGCCGGGGACGCTTCAATTCTGTTTGCGGTCGGGGAGCGGGCTGAGCCGGCGGCGTCGGACGCGGCGTCGATTCCTCACCGGCGGGGCGGGCACCGAGCGAGTCGGCCAGCGAATCCCAGGCGTCATGCGAATGGTCGGGCATCTGGTTCAAATCCTCGTTTCCGGGAACAGGCGGACCGTGCGGGCGAACGCCGCGGCGTCCCCATGAAGATAACGGAAACGCCACGGCCGCGGCAGGTGGTGGCTCGCGCGCCCCCCGTTGGCCGCACCTGCCACCTGCCACGGCCGTCGGCCGCCGTTTTGCCGCGGCGTCCTGCCGCCCCCCCGGCATGTCCCAGAGGACAGGCATGTCCCAGAGCACAGAGGACAGGCATGTCCCAGATGTCCCAGACATGTCCCAGAGGACAGGCATGTCCCAGAGGACTGTCCCGAGAGGACAGACGTGCAACACTGCCCCAAGAGGACAGACGTGCAACACTGCCCTACGGGCCGATCGAGCGGATCATGCTGCCGTTGTCGGCGACCTCGAACAACGGTCGGTAGGGGCTCGCCAGGCTGCGACGCGAGCGGCCGGCTGGGTAGTAGACGAGATTGATGCCAAGGTTCCAGGCGGCGGGCGAGAATGTGTAGAAGTTGCCCGCGCCGTCGATATCGATCGCCTTCGACTTGCCCGGGATCAGGTAGGTGAACGTGCCCTCGAGGGCGAGGGACCGGCCCATCGGGGCGCGCATCATCGAACCGACGATGCCGTCGCCGTTGCCAGTCCCGCCGCCCCACACCTTCCACTCGTTGGCATCGCCGAACTGCAGCCGGTAGAAGCCGCAGTACAGATCGAGCGTGCTTGCCAAGCCGTTCTGCCGCGTGATCGGCCCGAACAGCCCGGTCTGGTCGCCGAGATTCGTCGCACTCCAGAAGCCGGCCTCGTGGTAGCCCCACACGTAGCTGATCTCGGCGCGAAGCTGCGAGACGTCGACGTTGTCGAACCAGTTGTCGCTCAGGTAGTCATAGACCGCCCCGCCTTGCAGCCCGCGTCCCTCGAAGGCGCGGGTAAAGAAGCCGGTGGTGATGAAGTTCTGGGTGCGGGCATTCTTCTGCAGGAGGCTGCTGCCGGTGTCGATCGACGCCGACTGAAAGTTGGTCTGCGTGCCCCGCCAGCCGACCTGCCAGCCCACGCCGAACGCGTTCCAGAAGGGCATCGCCCAGTTCAGGTACTCGTTCGTACCGAAGTTGCCGTTGATGCCCAGGTCGGTGCTGTTGGTGAACGCCGTCACGCCGGCGCTCGCCGTGAAGTCGCGGTACCAGCGCCAGCCGTAGTAGGGCTTGCCGAACCGGCGCAGGAAGGCACAGATCTTGCCGTCGTGCATGCAGAAGGGGAGGCATTCGTCCTCGCACTCGTAGGGGTCGTCATAGAAAGACTCGACGTGCAACTGGCTCGGGTATTCGCCGAGCAGCAGGCCGTCGTCACCAGGCATTCCCGAGGAGAAGCCAGGGCCGCCTTCTTCGATTGCCATGCCGTCGAACGGGGCCGTCTCGATGATCGTCTCGCCGGCGATGCCCGGGATCGCGTCACGGGGCAGCTCGAGGCCCGCGCCGGTGTCAGGTGTCGCGCCGGGTGCCGGGAGTCGTTCCGCGTCAGGGGCGGCCGTGGGCTCACGCCCGGCCCCGGGCTGGCCGCCGGGTTGAGCGACGGTCGGCTCGGCGGGCGTGCGGCGCACCACCGACGGCAGGTCGTCGGCGTTCATGGCGTAGCGGTCGGGCCGCCGCGACTGCGGCACTCCGCCGCCGGACCGCGGTGCCAAGCCGCCACCGTAGCGGTCTGCATCGCCGCGCGGGACTGCCCGCCTGCCTGCCGTGCCTTCCATGGCAGCGACCTGCCGGCCTTCCGGGGCGAGCAAAGGACGCCCAACCTCTCCCTGGGGGGATCGCATGAGGTTGAGCCCGAGGATGCCATCGGGGTTGGCGGGATCGAATGCCCGCTGCATCGCTCCGGAGACGCGGTTCGGGCTCGTGTATTCGCCTGGCCGCTGGCCGGGGCGACCACGCATCGGAGCGTAAGTGTTGCGGGGCGTCTTCACGCGGTCGGGGCCCGCGGCGAGAGGCGGAACGCCGTCGGGGAGAATCACCGCCGGACCTGACGTGGCGTCGATTCGTGCGGCGGAAGGCGGAGCGGCAAGCACGCCGGGCGTAGTGACATTCTTGGAGAGAGGTTGCGGGGCGGCCGCCGCCGCCGGATCGCTTGCAGCAGCCCCCGCATCGGCCGACGGAGGCACGGCGGTCGGAGGCACGTCCCGTTCCTGGCTGGTCGCCCGCGCGGACCGGTGTGGCGTCCAGTTGAGGGAGGATCGTCCCTGGCCTGCGGTGTCGCCGACTGCCGTCGATGCGGCGAGGATCGTCGCTGCGGTCAGGAGCAGGGGGAGTTTTCGCGGGGTGTTCCGAGCGTTCATGCCAGATCCTCCAAGCAGCCAGTCCAGCGGCCGGTATGGCACGTCAGAGACTGCTTCATCGGAAAGGTTATCGGCACTGGAACACGTGGAACTTCCGCCAAAATCGCTGCGACCGGCAACGACCTCCCAGGCTCCGCATTTTGCCTGGCCGGTGGCCGGTCGCGTTCAGCCGTGGCGATCGGGCGGGGCTGAGCGGAGTGCGGCGGCCAGGTCGGCGCGGAGATCCGCAGCCGCCTCGAGGCCGACCGAGAGCCGGATCAGCCCGTCGGCGATGCCGCAGGCGCGGCGGGCGGCCGGATCGTAGGACCCGTGCGACATCACCGCCGGCAACTCGATGAGGCTCTCGGCCGCGCCCAGGCTCACCGCCAACTGAAACAGCCGCGTCGCCTCGACGACCCGCCGGGCGTCCTCCACCGACCCGTCGATCTCGAAACTCACGATGCCGCCGAAGCCGCCGCGCATCTGCCGGGCGGCGAGGGCATGCCCCGGGTGATCGGGGAGGCCCGGATAGAGGACGCGCCGAACCCGCGGCTGCTGCTGCAGCCAGTGGGCGATATCCAGGGCCGTCGCCGACAGGGCGTGGACCCGCAGTTCGAGCGTCTTCAGCCCGCGGCTACAGAGAAACGACTCCAACGGCCCGAGCACGGCGCCGGTGGCGTTCTGCAGCCAGTGAAGCCGGGTGCCGAGGTCCGCGTCGCGGACGACGAGGGCGCCGCCGAGCAGGTCGCTGTGGCCGCCGAGGTATTTCGTGGCCGAGTGCATGACGATGTCGGCGCCATGCTCGAGCGGCCGTGTGATCACCGGCGTGGCGAGCGTGGCGTCGCAGGCGAGCAGGGCGCCGGCGGCATGGGCGATCCGAGCGCAGGCTGCGATGTCGGTGATCGAGAGCAGGGGATTGCCCGGCGACTCGATCCACACGAGTTTCGTGCCGCCGGTCACGGCCCGGGCGACGGCATTGGTGTCGGAGGTGTCGACGGCAGTGACGGCGATGCCGCGGTCGGCGAGGACGCGGTTGAAGAGCCGCCACGTGCCGCCATAGATGTCGGTGCCGGTGACGATGTGGTCGCCGGGGGCGAGGAGGAGCGTGGCGCAGTGCGTGGCCGCCATCCCGGACGCGAAGGCCAGGGCCCGCACGCCGCCGTCGAGGTCGGCGAGCGTCCGCTCGAAATTGTGTCGCGTCGGGCTGCCGGTTCGGGCGTAGTCGTAGGCCGCCGTCATCGAGGCGTCAGGCTGCACGAACGTGCTCGCGACGTGGATCGGCGGCACGACGGCGCCGGTGGCGGGATCGCTTGCCTGGCCGACGTGGATCGCCCGGGTGCGGAATTCCATGCGGCTCACCCGCGGTCGAGCGCCTGGGCGAAGTCGGCCACGAGGTCGGCCGTGTCCTCGATGCCGCAGGCGACGCGGATCATGTTGTCAGGGATGCCGAAGGCGGCCCGGTCTGCGGGAGTGTAGCTCCAGTAGCTCATGACGAGAGGCTGCTCGATGAGCGACTCGACGCCGCCGAGACTGGGGCCGATCCGCGGGATGCGCACGGCGTCGACGACGTCGGCCGTGGCCCGCCAGTCGGCATCGCGAACGAGGAACGTGACCAGCCCGCCACAGCCGCGCATCGTGCGGGCGGCGACGGCGTGATAGGGATGGCTTTCGAGGCCCGGGTAATAGACCTTTTCCACGCGCGAGTGGGCCTCGAGGAACCGGGCCAATGCGAGGCCATTGGCGTTGTGCCGCTCCATCCGCAGGGCGAACGTCTTCAGGCCGCGCTCCAGGAGGTAGGCGTTGTGCGGCGAGTTCACGCCCCCCATGATGCCGCGGAGCTTGCGGACCGGCTCGAGCAGTTCGCGGGAGCCGATCACCGCGCCGGCGAGCAGGTCGTTGTGGCCACCGAGGTACTTCGTGGCCGAGTGGAGCACGAAGTCGACACCGGCCTCGAGCGGCCGGAGGTTGTAGGGGGTGCAGAGCGTCGCGTCGATGAGCGTGAGCACGCCACGGCGGCGGCCGATCTCCGCGAATCTGGCCACGTCGACGACGCTGAGGTGCGGATTCGTCGGCGACTCGCTGACGAGGAACCGGGTCCGCGGCGTGATCGCCGCCTCGAGCGCGTCGTAGTCGCAGGTCTTGACCTCCCGGAAAGCGACGCCGAACCGGGTCAGGTGCCGGCGGCAGAACTCTCGGCTGCGGTGGTAGCACTCGTCGAAGAAAACGATCTCGTCGCCGGCATTGAGGTGCGTCATCAGCAGGCCGACAAGGGCCGCCATGCCGCTGGAGAACAGCACCCCCATCTCGCCCCCTTCGAGCGCCGCGAGCTTCCGTTCCACGACCCGCTCGCCGGGGTTGCCGTAGCGGCCGTACTCCTCGCGCGGCTGGTCCTCCTCGATGAAGTCGATGATCGACTGCGTGTCGCGGAAGGTGTAGGTCGAGGAGGCGAAGATCGGGTCGGTGATCGAATGCCCCGGTTTCTCGCGGGCCTCACCGGCGTGGACTGCGACAGTGGAAGGACCGGGCGGGGCGGCGACAGGCACGGCCGGCGTGCCGGCGGCTGGCTCGGAGGCGTTCGTGGTCGGCATGCCGGAGTCGTATGGGGCGAAGAAAGGTCTTGGCCGAACCGTACCGACGAGTCTAGTCCTGAGCCGGGAGGGTCACAAGCAACACGCGGTTCGCGAGCGACCGGGGAAGCGGGCGAGTGAAAGCACGCCGGGCAGAATCGTTACAACCCCACGCGTTGCGGCTTGGCGAGGCGTTCCGGGAAGCGGCCGATTGCGGTCGTGGCGCCGGAGCCGCTGGCGCCGGCGGATCACCATGGGCGCCAGCGGCGCCGAGGCTATACACTTCTTCATCCGGGTGCCTCTCGCACGAGGTGCGGTCCGGCAAATTTCAGCGTTCGCGTCGCGGGCTTTCCGTCGCCATGGCCAACAAAAAATCCCCCGCGTCCGTCATGGCTTCGCCGGCGGCCCAGCCGGCATTGGCTGCAGCGCGGCTCTGGCCGCCCCGGCGGGTGCTCGTCAGCGTCGCCTCCCTCGTCGCCGCGATTGTCCTCGTGCGGGCCGAGTTCCTCGAGCCCGTGGTGGGCAGCATCGTCGATCAGGCGGTCCGCAACATCATCACGCTGATCCTCGCCTTCTCGGCGCTGGTGTCGCTGCTTCTTTGGTTCGTCCGCGAAAGCGGACACGCGCAGCCGCTCAAGCAGATGGTCCTCGGCGGCCTGCTCGGGGCCGTCGTCGTGGCGGCGGGCGCGCTGCGGATCGAGCGCGTGTCGGGGGACCTCGTGCCGGAGTTCAACTGGCGTTGGGCCCCGCCGCGAGACCGGCTCCTGCCGAAGGCGGACCTCGTACCGAAGGCGGACGGGGGATCGGACGCCCGGCCGGGAGCGGAGCCAGCAACCACCGTGCCGTGGTCGCCGACAGCGGAGGATTTTCCCCGGTTTCTCGGCCCGGCTGGGGACGCGTCATTGCCGGGGCCGGCAGTCGCGGCCGACTGGCAGGCGACGCCTCCGCGCGAGGTCTGGCGCCGGGCGATCGGCGCCGGCTGGAGCGGGTTTGCGGTCTGCGCCGGCAATGCGGTGACGCTCGAGCAGCGCGGCGACGAGGAGATCGTCTCCTGCCTGTCGATCGTGGACGGCCGCCAGGCGTGGGCCGTGCCGATTCGTGGCCGGCACGAGACGGTGCTCGGCGGCGTCGGCCCGCGGTCCACGCCCACGATCCGCGACGGCGTCGTGTATGCCGCCGGTGCAACGGGCTGGCTACACGCCATCGACGGCCCGACGGGCCGGGTGACGTGGCGGAAGAACGTCCTTGACGACCTCGGCATCGATGCCGACAAGCATGCCGCCGCGGTCGCCTGGGGCCGGTCAGGGTCGCCGCTCGTGACGGACACGCTCGTGATCGTGCCGGGGGGCGGGCCGCTCGAGGCGGGGGGTGGCGCCGTGTCGCTCGTGGCCTACGACCGCGCGACCGGCGAGCGCCGCTGGACGGGCGGCGACGAGCAGATCAGTTACGCATCGCCCGAACTCGTGACGATCGGTGGTCGAGAGGTCGTGCTCACGGTCAACGAGGCGAGCGTGGCGGCCCACGACCCCGAAACCGGCAAGCGGCTCTGGTCGTTCCCCTGGCCCGGGCATTCGAACTCCGATGCCAGTTGCTCGCAGCCGCGGGTCCTCGCCGACGGGCGGATCTTCATCTCCAAGGGATACGGGGTCGGAGCGGCGCTGTTTGGCGTTGAGCCCCCGGCGGCCGGCGCGGCGGATGCGGGGCAGCCGGCATACCGGCCGGTCTGGTCGCAGGCCGGACTGTTGAAGACGAAGTTCACCAACGTCGTCGTCCACGACGGCCACGCCTACGGCCTCTCCGACGGCATCCTGGAGTGCATCCGCCTCGCCGACGGGAAGCGGATCTGGAAGGGAGGCCGGTACGGCCAGGGGCAGGTGCTGCGGGTCGGGGAACACCTGCTCGTGCAGGCGGAGTCTGGGGAGGTCGTGCTCGTGGACTGCGCGTCCGCCGGTCACGCGGTCCGCGGCCGGCTGGCGGCGCTCGACGGACAGACGTGGAACAATCCGACGGTCGTTGGTGACCGGCTGCTCGTTCGCAACGCCGCCGAAGCGGCCTGCTACACGCTGCCCGTCCGGAACGAGTAGAAGACGGTCTGTGACTTCAGTTGCGGAGATTTCGATCGAGTTTGTCGAGGAGCGCAAGCCCGCGTTTCGATGACCCCTTGGCGGCGCGGAGGCGCAAGCGTGTTTTCGCGTCGAACTCGGCGAGGCTCATCGTCGAAAACTCCTCCATCAGCTTGTTGAGGCTGATGTCACGGTGTTTCGCCAACTGCCGCAGGCGGTCGGCCGTGTCGTCCGGAATGCGAATGGTCAGCGTCGTCATGGCCGTCTTCTCGAGGTCTTGAGGAATTCCGCGGGAGTCACGATGCCGATGTCCGGAAAGGCCAGCTCGCCCGACCGGAAGTCCCGGACATTATTGGTGACAATCGACGTCGCACTGCCGGCGACAGCAAGTTCCATGCTGTGGTTGTCCGATTCATCTGCGAGGTTCGGTCGCCAGCGGAAAGAAATTCGTATCCAGGAGCATGCCGCGAGAAACGCATTCAGGAAGTCAGCGCACTCTTTCGGTGTGAGCGGACAGCGGGCTGTGACCGATGGTCGGGCGAAGACGCTCTCCTATGCGTGAAAAGGGGCATTGCTGGTCAGCGGCTCCACGGACGGCCCATCCGGCCCTGGTAGCATACATGCTGTCGTCCACGACACCGGCCCATTCCATGTCGACGTCCTCGCCACAGCCGCACCCGCCGACGCCCGCCGGGGCGGTGCTCGTCTGCCAGATGGAGGTCGTGCCCGGCAACCCCGATGCCAACCTGGCCCGGATCCTGCGCGGCATCGACGAGGCCACGGAACGCGGCGCGTCGCTCGTCGTCTTTCCGGAGATGGCCCTGCCCGGCTACCTGCTCGGAGACGAGTGGGAGAACGACGCCTTCCTCCGCGACCTCGTGGCGATGAACGAGGAGATCGTCGCCCACACCCGTGGCCGGGCCGCCGCCGTGTGGGGGAGCGTGCAGCCGGTGTTCGGCGACCACGTGCCGGTGCTCGGTCGCGTGCCGCCGCTCGGCTCCCGCGGCGAGGACGGCCGGACCCGCAAGTACAACGCCGCCTTCGTGGCCGTCGGCGGAGCCCTCGTGGGCAACGGCGTGTTTCCGGGATTCACGCCCAAGTCGCTGCTGCCGAAATACCGCGAGTTCGACGACGCCCGGCACTTTTACGGGCTGCCCGCACTCGCACAGGAACTGGGCCTGCCGCCGGCCGACCTGGTCGCGCCGTTCGTACTGCCGATCGCGGGGGTCGAGCGGCGCGTGGGCGTGATCCTCTGCGAGGACATGTGGGACGACGACTACGCCTTCAAGCCGGTCGCCGTTCTCGCCGCCAAGGGGGCGGAAGTGATTCTCAACCTGTCGGCGTCCCCATTCGGCATCGGCAAGCAGGCGAAGCGCGACCGGATTCTCGCGGTGCAGAGCCGGGGCTGCGAGTTCTACTACGCCAACTGCACGGGGGCGCAGGACAACGGCAAGAACGTCTTCGTGTTCGACGGCGCCAGCCCGATCTACCGCGACGGCCGGAAGGTCGCCCAGGGGCCGGGGTTTCGCGAGGCGTTCGTCGGCGGCGCGTCGGGCTGCGAGCCGGAGACCGAGGAGATCGCCAAGGTGCATGCGGCAGTCGTGAGCGGCCTGCGGGCGACGCTCGCGCGGGTCGCTGGCCGGAAGGTGCTCGTCGGCCTCTCGGGGGGCATCGACTCCGCCGTCGTCGCAGCGCTGGCGGCGGAGGCGATCGGCCGCGAGAACGTCGTCGGCGTCACGATGCCGAGCCGCTACAACACGGCCACGACGCAGGGGCTGGCCGCGGAACTCGCCGCGGGCCTCGGCATCCGCCTGATCGTGGCACCGATCGAGGAGGCGGTGGAGGCGACGCGGCGGCAGATCGCGGGGCTGACGGCCGCGCCGGTCGCGGGGCTCGTCGATGAAAATATCCAGGCCCGCGACCGGGGCAGCCGGCTGCTGGCGGCGCTGGCCGCGCAGCTCGGTGCCATCGAGGGCGCGGGCGTCGTGTTCACCAACAACGGCAACAAGACCGAGGTCGCCCAGGGATACTGCACGCTGTATGGCGACGTGAACGGCGCGGTCGCGCCGCTCGCCGACCTCTACAAGACGCAGGTCTACCGACTGGCGCGGCATCTCAACGCCAGCGGCGGCGGCCCGATCCCCGCCGGGATCCTTGCCGTCAAGCCGACGGCCGAACTGTCTGCGGCGCAGAACCCGGACCACGGGGGCGGGGACCCGTTCCAGTTCGAGTACCACGACCGGCTGCTCGCCCTGTGGATCGAGTTGCGTCGCGACCCGGAGGACATCCTCGCCGACCTCGCCGCCGGCAGGCTGGAGAGCGTGCTCGGGCTGCCGGAGGGGAGTCGTGTGGTCGGCGGTTTCTTTCCCGACGCGGCGGCGTTCATCGCCGATCTCGAGACCTGCTGGCGCCGGTTCAAGGGGAGCTTTTTCAAGCGCGTGCAGGCCCCGCCGATCGTCGTCGTCAGCAAGCGGGCCTTTGGGTTCGACCTGCGCGAGGCCCAGACGGGGGCCCGCTTCACGCGACGCTACCGGCGGCTCAAGGAGTCGATCCTCGGCCGGCCCGGGTGACGGCAGGGGCCGAGCCCTGCGTCGTCGTCGCGTCATGCCGCGGACGCGGCCGGCCGCGTCACTTGTCGGGCGTGGTCTGTTCGGCAGCCTTCGTCGCCCACCAGCCACGCAGCGCCTTCACGGCGGCGACCGCTCGCCCGTGCCGCAGTGCCGCGGCCCTCAGTGCCTCTGGGTTGCTTTGCGGCACGAGGGGATAAAAATCGTTCGCCTGAAACCGCTCGGCACCGGCCTCCGCGTAGCCGAGATGTTTTTTCGCGATCGTGCCGGCCGCAGCGTATGCCTCGGCGATGACCCAGGCCGATTCGGTCTTCTCCGGCTCGCGGGCGAGCACCCGGTCGAGGGCCGCCAGCGCCCGCCGCGGCAGGTCGGCCGGCCCCTCGTCACAGGCCTTCGCGATGTGGTGAATGGCGAGGACGCGGACGTTGGTACCGATCTCGGCGTCGCGTTCCCGGGGGGCTGCCGCCCACTCGAGCAGCAGGGGCAGGGCGGCGGCGCGGCCTGCGGGTCCGCAGATCTCATCGAGAGCCACCTGCCGGGCGAGGCCGTCGGCCTCGCGCAGGATCTGCGGCATCTCCTGGCCGGCATCGGCCGTACCCGCCACGACGAGTTCGATGATCCGCCGGGCGGTCGCGGGCTGAAAATGGACGGGGTGCATCGTGATCGTGAAGGCGTCGCGGTTTTTCATCTTCGTGACCAGCCAGATGCCCTGCTGGCCTTCCTTGAACCCATCAAAGCCATCGACGATCCTTCTTCCGCCGGGTGAGACGACCCGGATCGCGGCCTTGCCTGCGCCGTCTCCCTTGAGCATCGCGCCGACCTTGATCACGAGCACGTCGTGTTCCGGATCGAGCGGCTCCTTGACGGCGACCTCGCCCAGCACGATGACATCCGCGTCGCGGACCGCGTTGCCGAAGGGGATGGGTCCAAAATTCGACGCGGCGGCTTGGCCGCAGCAGAAAACCAACGCGAGGCAGGCGACCAGTGCCGAGAGCCGGCGCCGCCCTGCGGTCGGATATGCACGCGTGTCGCTCGATCGGCTCGTCATGAGGTGGGTTCCTGGGATGAGGGGGGCAGCGGGCATTTTCGTGGATGGATGTCGTTTCACTTTATCTGTCCTGTCGGTCCTGCCGCTCTTGAAACCGCTCCGGCACGACGAAGTCGTCGGTCGGGCTGCCATCGGGCTCGGGGATCAGTTCGAGCATGTCGATCCGCGGGATCTGGACATCTTCCTTTTCGATCAGGGCCGAGAGCGTCTTGGGTGAAATCTTTTTCAGGTTGGGAAGGGACAGGCAGCCGTTCCGGGTAGCGAGAGCGGCGGCGACCGCGACCGAGTCGGCAGCCTCGAACGCCGTGATCCCGGGAAGGTTGCCGTCCCACGAGTCGATGGCGACGACCGCCGCGGCAGCCCCTGGGGAGAGCTTTGCGAGTTTCGGAAAGGTAACGCGGCGGTCTGTCGTGGCCAGTACCGTGGCGTGGAGGCGGACGAGGGCCGGGGCGTCGGGCATGTCGAGGGCGGTGCGGCCGGCGATGCGACCGACGTGCAGTCGCAGGCACGGGCATGCGGCGAGGGCCGTGGCCGCGTCGGCGTCGAGCCGCTCGAGCCCGTCGAGATGCAGGCTGGCGCCCGCGAACCGGGCCAGCGCCGCGGCCGTCTCGGTGTCGAGTTCTTTCAGGCCGTCAAGTTGCAGTCGCAGGCCAGGGAATGTCGCCAGGGCGGCGGCTGTGTTTGGGTCGAGGGACCGCAGGCCGTTGAGGTGGAGGGCGACGCCGGGAAAGGCCGCAATCGCCGCGGCGGTGTCGGCATCGAGGTCCGTCACTCCGTCGAGGACGAGGGAGCGGGTCTTGAGACCGGCAAGTTCCCGGGCCTGCCTCGGCGTCAGTGCCGTGATGATCGTCGTGTCAGCAGGCGGGGCGTCGGGCGGGGCGGCACGGAGGCTGGACAAAACCGGCAGCAGGACCGCGACCGCGGCGGCGATCCGTATCGGAAACGACAGGGTTGAAAGGAAGCGACACGGCAGAATACTTCTGTTCACTACAGGCCCTCTCGTGGGGATCGCTCGGGAGAAGGATACGCAAGGAGTAGGCCGATGGTCACCGTTGCAGAAGTGACATAATGTTACCGGCAGGCTTTTGTCGACCACCAGGCCAGGGTGCTGGCGGAGGCTGCCGTGCACATCGCATCCAATCTTGTGCGCCGCGAAGACTTCTCGAAGATCACGGCGATCCTGGATCGCGTCGCCGAAGGCCAGGACCGGCTTACCGAGAGCCAGCAGCGGCTCACCGAGGGCCAGGAGCGGCTTGCCGAGGGCCGGGACGGCTTACCGCCGCCTTGGAGCAACTTTCCTGGACGGTGAGCGACGTCAAGAAACACCTTGCGGCCTCGGGCAGACGGCCGGGTACGCGGTCGAGGCGTATGTCCTCGAGCGGTTGCCCAAATTGCTCAGCCGGCGGTTTGGATTCATCGAGACGTCGGCGATGCCCGAGACATTCACCCATCCCGACGGATCGACCGACGAGATCGACGTCACCGTGCGTGGCACGCTCGACGGCCGGCCCGTGGCATTTATCGGTGAGACGAAAACGAATATCACGCCGCGCGAGGTCGAGGATTTCCTCAAAGTGGTCGAACGGGTGCGGCCCGCGATGCAGTGCGAAGATGTGCGGGCGATATTTTTCGCCTATCGCGCCAGCGGCGACGCACGGCAGGCGGTTGCCGCGACAGGCGGGTACCTGGCGTTCCCGCACGACATCATCGTCCAGCCGGGCTGAGCGGAACTGGTGCGAGTGCGACCGATGCCCGTGGCTATGGTGCCGCTCGGAGTGCGCGTGCATGCTTGCGGTACAGGCTGCGGAACTGGTGGTACGTCAAGCCGAGTCGCTCGGCGGCCCGCCGCTGATGGTGGCGGCACTCGGCCAGGGCCCGCTCCAGCATCTCGATTTCGAGCCGGGCGATCGCATCGCGGAGCGTGACCGCCGGTGGCGGGGCGGGGGATGATGACGTCGTTGCACCGGCTGATGACGGGGCAATCGCCGTCGCCTGCGGAGCCGGCGCGGTCGCGGCTGGGGGCGGAGGGGAGGAGGCTTCGGGCTGTCGGGTGAACGGATCGAAGACGATGTCGGTGATCCGGGAGCCGCCGGCCCGATAGACGGCCCGTTCGACGACGTTCTTCAGTTCGCGGATGTTGCCCGGCCACGGATGCCCGAGCAGCGTCTGCTGTGCGGCCTTGGAAAACTCCGGGGCGGAGGCGAGTTGCATCTCCGCCGCCATCCGCGTCGCGAAATGCCGGGCGAGCAGGAGAATGTCGTCGCGGCGTTCGCGAAGCGGTGGCACGTGCAGCACCTCGAACGAGAGCCGATCGAGAAGATCCTCCTTGAACCGCCCCGCGCGGGCGAGCGCCGGCAGGTCGGCGTTGGTGGCGCCGATGATCCGCACGTTGACGCGCACGGGGCGGGAGCTCCCGACCCGCTCGAAGCTTCCGTACTCGACGGCGCGGAGAATTTTTTCCTGTGCCTCGATCGGGATCAGCCCGATCTCGTCGAGCAGCAGCGTGCCGCCGTCGGCGGCCTCGAACCGGCCGGCCCGGTCCAGGATGGCGCCCGTGAACGCGCCCCGGTCGTGGCCAAAGAGTTCAGCCTCGATGAGGGACGGGGAGAGCGCCGCGCAGTTGAGGGCCACGAGCGGCGATTCCCAGCGGCCCGAGAGGTAATGCAGCTTGGCTGCGGCCAGCTCCTTGCCGGTGCCTCGCTCGCCGATGAGGAGCACGGGCCGGTCGATGCGTGCGATCCGCGACAGGTCCTCCGTGAAGACCAGAAACGCGTCCGATTGACCGATGGCCTCGTTGATGGCTGTCATGATGTGGTGTGAGAAGCCATAAAGTGGTCTGGGAAGTATAAAATCGGCTTTCAGGACCGCAATCGAGTGTTGGCGATCTGCGCCGAATTCATTCGTAAGTCACTGTCAGACAAATGGTTGCGAATTTCTTTCCGGACTGGCACAAAACGTGTCTTTCTGGACGGCGTCCGGCTGCGATTCGTTTCACACTCACCAGAGCCATAAAGGAGCACGCCATGGGCGTCTTCACCCGTCTCAAGGACATCATCAACTCGAACCTCAACGCCATGCTCGATTCCGCCGAAGACCCGGAGAAGCTCATCCGGCTCATGGTGCAGGAGATGGAAGACACGCTCGTCGAGGTGAAGGCCAACTGTGCCGGGGCCATTGCCGCGCGGAAGAAGGCGGAGCGGGCCGCGGCCGCCGCCAAGGCCGCCGTCGCCGAGTGGGAGGACCGGGCCCGGCTGGCGATCGACAAGGGCCGCGACGATCTTGCCCGCGACGCCCTCCGCGAGAAGGCGCGGTTCGCCCAGCAGGCCGAGGCGTTTAACCAGGAGGTCGAGGGCTGTTCGGAGATCGTCGGCCAGTACAAGGCCGACATCGCCGCCGTCGAAGAGCGGCTTCAGGCCGCCCGCGAGAAGCACCGCCTGCTCGTGCAGCGACACATCCGGGCCCGCAATCACAAGCAGGCCCAGACGACGCTGCGCCGGGCCACCAGCAGCGACGCGCTGACCCGGTTCGACCAGCTCGAAAACCGCATCGAGCGGATGGAGGCGGAGGCGAGCCTCGTCAACTACGCACCCAAGGGCTCGCTCGTCGAGCAGCTCGAGGCCCTGCGCGGCGGCGACCAGATCGAGAAAGAACTCGAGTCGCTGAAGCGCGAGCGGCGCCGCGACTGACGGCTTTTCATGCGTCCGGGTGAGATGCGGCGGGCGTGCTGGGCATCGGGCCCGGCGTCGGGCCAGGCATTCTTTTCCGCCACACTCACCGCCCCGTCCACCTCGGGAGCGATCAACCGATGCACGACGAACCGTGGCTCGATGCCCCGCCGGCCCGCCGCCGGCCCGGGCTGTTCTTCGGTGTCTGCCGCTGGCTGGCCGACCGGCTTGGCCTCGCGGCCTTCTGGGTCCGGCTGGCCGTGCTTGTGGCGGCCTGGTTCACGGGCTGGTGGCCCGTGGCCGCGATCTACCTGGCTGCCGCCATCCTCATGGGGCAGGGGAGGCCGGCGCGGCTGCCCGACGTCTCCCGCTGGAGGCTGACCGGCGGTTTCAGTGCGGCGGATGTCGCCGACCTGCGTCGCCGCTGCGAGCGGCTGGAACGCCGTTGCCTGGAGGCCGAGTCGCGGCTGCGACGCGAACGGACGTGGGATGACCTGCTCCGCCGTCCCGTGTGAGAATGCTCCGCGTTCGCTATTGCCCGCCCGCCAGGAGAGTCCGCGAAGTGCCCGCCACCACCGTCACGCTTCCCGAGCAGATCGGCCGCTATCGGATCACGGGAGTGATCGGCCGCGGCGGCATGGGCACGGTGTTTCGCGGCCACGACGACGCCCTTGCCCGCGACGTCGCCGTAAAGGTGATTCACGATCGCTTCAGTTCGACGGCCAACGTCATCCGCCGGTTCGGCGCGGAGGCGCGGAGCGTCGCCCGGCTCTCGTCGCCGCACATCGTCCACGTTCACGAGTTCGATCCGCTGGCCGATCCGCCGTTCCTCGCCATGGAACTCGTCCAGGGCCCGAGCCTGCAGCGGCTCATCCGCGACCGCGGCCGGGCCTCCTTTTCGACCGTCGTCGAGTGCGCCCGCCAGGTGCTCGCCGGCCTCGCCGCCGCGCACGCCGCCGGCGTGATCCACCGCGACATCAAGCCGGCCAACGTGCTCCGCGGTGCCGACGGCGTCTACAAGCTCACCGACTTCGGTCTTGCCCGCAGCCTGGAGCGGGAGCAGTCGCTCACCGCCAGCGGCTCGATGCTCGGTACGCTCCATTACATGGCGCCCGAGGTGGCCGCGGGGGAGGAGGCGACGGCGGCGAGCGACCTCTACAGCCTCGGCGCTACGCTCTACGAGATGCTCGTCGGCACGCCGCCGTTTCCCGCCGACAGCCCGCTCAGGCTCCTGCGCCGGATCGCGACCGAGCGGCCGCTGCCGGTGCGGTCGCATCGCGACGACATACCGCCGCAGTTGGAGGCCTGGCTCGACCGGCTGCTGGCCCGCGATCCGGCGGATCGGTTTGCGTCGGCCGCCGCGGCGCTTGACGCCCTGCGGGGCGTGGAGATTTTCCCAGGCCCCGGCGACGATTTTTCAGGCCTTGCCGGTGAGATCGCCGGGCCGGAGGGCGAGACCGCGGCCGCTCCTGCCGCCGATCCACCGGCCCCGATCCCGCGCGACCAGGTCGACTCGATCATCCGCTCGGCCATGCGGCTCGAGGCCCAGGGGCGGAGTCTGCTGGGCGACGACACGCTCCTGGAGATCGCCCGGGAACTGAACGTCGATTCGATCTTCGTGCGCCGGGCGCTGGACACGTACCGGGCGGCGACCGCGCCGCCGGAGCCGGAGCCGCCGCTGCTGCACGGCGCGAGTGCCGTGGCCACGGCGAACGCGGCCCTGCTCGATCAGGCGACGCGACTGGCCTGTGCGGATGCGATCGATCGGCTCTGGCTGGCGGGCGTCGTCGGAATGGGACCGTCGATTCCGATCCTGCAGTTTCCAATCTGTGGCCTCATCAGTGTCGAAATGGGACGGCGGGCCTGCCTCGGCGCGCTCTCCGCCTGCAACCGGCGGTTTGCCAAGGCGGCGGACCTGAGCGGACCGCTGATCGGCGTGTGGCTCTGCTGCTTTGCCATTTACGTGGTGGAGTTGTTCATGTGGCCATGGTTTCCGGTCAGTGGCTTGCTTGGTCTGGTGGTGAGCGGGATGGTGCTGCGCGTGTACTGGCACGAACTGTCCGGGGCGGCGGAACTGCTCGAACAGTGTGGGCAATGGGTCGTCGCGCAGCGGATTCGCACGACGCGAAACCGGTGCCTCGTGGTGACCGCGGTGCTGCTCATCGTGGCCATCGTGATCGGCGCGAGAGTGGGGATGCCGAGCCGCGGACCGAGCGGGAACGACCCGTTTCAGATACTCCTGCGCGAAACGCTCGGAGGACTGATCATGCTCCCGGTGACATGGCTCTTGGGCTGGCTGTTCACGCTGCGGCCGCTCGCGCTCGCCTCGCGCACGCTGCGTGGGGCCGGACACGCCGCTCCGAGCCCGTGGCAGGGAGCGTCGTGATGAATGCAGCAATCGGTGTGGGTCTGGTTACGATCCTGTGCCTCGTCGTGATGGTGATTATCACGATCACCATCTTCGCCGCGCCGATCGTACTGCTCGTGTCGGCGGCGAACGCGCATCCGCGTGCCCGGTTTCTCGGCGTCTGTTCCCGGCTCGCCCAGATGCGGCGGGTGCCGGTGGCCCAGGTCCGCTTGCTGGCCGCGGTGGCGATCTTCCTCTCGGGGATCTTGCCCGGATTGTTCGTCTACCTCCTGCTCGGGATCTTCATGGAGCAGTGGGCGGGCCGGGACGCACCTGGGCCGTCCGTCTCGCCGCCGCCGCTCCCTCCGCTGCCGCTCGGCGACTTCGGGCCCACGGTGGTCCGGCAGCCGGCCGCGGGGGGCGCCGCGGCGACCGGCCCGACGTGGATTGGCCGCTACCGGATCACCGGGACGCTCGGGCATGGCGGCATGGGGACCGTGTGCCGCGGTCGCGACGAGGTTCTCGGACGGGACGTCGCCATCAAGGTCATCCAGGACCGGTTTGGCGGCGTCGAGCACGTCGTCCGCCGGTTCGAGGCGGAGGCCCGGGCCGTGGCCCAGATCTCGTCGCCGCACATCGTCCACGTCTACGAGTTCGATCCGGTGGCGGTGCCGCCGTACCTCGTCATGGAACTCGTCGGCGGCCCGAGCCTGCAGCAGTTCGTCAAGCGACGCGGCCGGGGCGCGTTCGGCACGGTCGCCGAGTGCGCCCGGCAGACGCTCCGTGGGCTGGCCACGGCCCATGCCGCGGGGATCATCCACCGCGACGTGAAGCCGGGCAACATCCTCCGTGCGGCCGACGGCACCTACAAACTGACCGACTTCGGCCTCGCCCGGAGCCTCGAGCAGGGCCAGTCGCTCACCGCCAGCGGGTCGGTGATCGGCACGCTCCACTACATGGCCCCGGAGGTGGCGGCCGGTGACGAGGCGACGGCGGCCAGCGACCTCTACAGCCTCGGGGCGACGCTCTACGAGATGCTCGCCGGCCGGCCGCCGTTCGCGGAGGAGAGCCCGCTGCGGCTGCTGCGCAGGATCGTGACGGAGACGCCGCCGCCGGTGGCGGCGCACCGCGACGACGTGCCGCCGCTGTTCGAGGCCTGGCTGGGGAAACTCCTCGCCCGCGATCCCGGCGACCGGTTTTCGTCGGCCGCCGCCGCCCTCGACGCGCTGGCCGCGATCGACGTCGGTCCGCCGGCCGCGGACGATTTTTCATGCGAGCCGTGCGAGACGACGGTCGCCGAGGCTGCGGCCGTGCCGCCGCACGTGGGACTGGGGGCGGGAGCGGGCACTGACCGCTGGTCGGACGTCAACGCGGCCGTGCGGGCCTGGCCGCAGGCCGCGGCGCCCGCGCCGCGCCGGGTCGCGGCCGGCGACGTCCAGTCGATCATTCGCCGGGCGATGGAACTGGAGGCCGCGGGCCGCGATCTGCTCGGTCACGACACGGTGCTCGACATCGCCCGCGAGTTGAATGTCGACTCGATGTTCGTGCGCGAGGCGCTCCGCCGGCACCGCGAGTCGCTGGAGATGCCGGTGCTCCCGGTCCTGACGGCGGGAACTGCCGCGCCGCGGCGAAAGGAAAAAGGCTGCGCCCCCGTCGGGCTGGTCGTGATTGGGGCCATGGCGATGCTCTTCATGGCGATGCTCTTCATGGCGCCTTCTCAAACCAGGACCGTGAGGCGAGATGCAGCACACCGGGAATTCCCGAGTCCGCGTGCCACTCAGCTGGAGCGTGACCCGATTCACTTCCCGGTCCGGGTGCCGCCGGAAGGTTCGCCGGCTCACGCCCCGAGGCGTTGAGCTGCGGTCGCCGTTCAGGCGAACGGATTCTCCAGACGCACGCCAGGGAACCGGGCGAAATCGGTGTCGGCGGAAACGATCGCCAGGCCGTGCTCGAGGGCCAGCGTCGCGAGGTGGGCATCGGGCACGTGCTCGGCCCGCAGGCCGGTGGCACGGAGCAGGTCTCCGAGGATTGCCCGATGTCGCGGCGTCGGCGTGGGGATCCAGGCGCATTCACAGCCGAGCCACTCCTCGACCTGCTGCCAGGCAACGGCCGGACTGACGGGTCGATCGAAGAGCCGCGGGTTGCTTGTCAGCCTGACGAAGGCGAGTAGCGACGGCCAGGGGAGGCCCAGTGGCACCGCGTCGCTCAACCTCGCGTCGAGCCAAGACCGCGCCCGTTCGTGCTGCGGAAACGACGACGTGAAGGCGTAGACGAGGATGTTGGCATCGACGAGTCTCATCGATGCCCGTCCCCTTCGCCAGCCTCCAGCGCCGCCGTGACGTCGTCCACGTTCGGGAGCCGGCAGCGGCCGAGATCGACCGGGGTGGTGCGATAGGTCCGCGCCCGGGCCTGCGGTTCCTGCATCGCCGCAAAGCCGCGTCTCAGTGCATCGTTGACGAGGTTTTTGAGCGGTACGCCGAGGTCACGACGCAACTGTTCCAGCCGGGCCGCGACGTCGTCATCGAGCGACAAGGTCGTTCTCATGCATCAAAGCATACAAAATATGATGCTTTGATGTCAAAAATGAGCAGGAAGCCAAACCCAAGCCGAAGATGCCTGTCCTTTTTGGCAAGAGATGCCTGTCCTTTGGCGGTAGAGATGCCTGTCCTTTGGCGGTCTTTGGCGGTTCTCTTTTACGGTTAAGATGCCCGACCTGTTGGGTGCCACCCCGCCCCCGAGGCGTTCGCGAGCCTCGACGAGATCGTCAAGGAGTTCGATGTCCGGAGAGATGCCTGTCTTTTTCGGCATTTCGGCATTTTCGGCATGTCCAGGCCGTGCTGACAGCCGCCGACCGCTGAGGACGAGTGAACGACGGATGCGAAACGGATGAACGACGACACGGGGCGGACGGTGCTCGTGACCGGGTCGAGCCGCGGCATCGGCCGCGCGGTGGCGGTGGCCCTGGCGCGGGCAGGGTGGAAGGTAGCGGTGCATGGCCGGTCCGCCGCCGGGGCGACGGACGTCGCCGGGCAGCTCGCGGCCACGGGCAGCCATGCGGGGACGTTTCTCGCCGACCTCGCCGATCGGGATGGCGCCGCCCGGCTGGCGGCCGACGTGACCGCCACGCTTGGTCGGCTCGATGCCCTGGTGCTTGTCGCCGGGGCCGACGTGCTTACCGGTGAGGCGGCGAAGTGGGGCTATGAGCGAAAACTGGATGAACTCCTGCTCGTGGACGTCAGGGCCACGATGCTCCTCACGCGGGACCTTGGCCGCTGGATGGCCGAGCGGGACGGCGGCGCGATCGTGACGATCGGCTGGGACCAGGCCGCGACCGGCATGGAGGGGGACAGCGGAGAGCTGTTCGCCGCTGCGAAGGGGGCGGTGATGGCGTTTACGCGCAGCGCGGCCAAGTCGCTGGCGCCGAAGGTGCGGGTCAACTGCGTGGCGCCGGGCTGGATTCGCACCGCCTGGGGAGCCGGCGCGAGCGAGGCCTGGCAACGGCGGGCGGTTCGCGAAAGCATGCTCGGTCGCTGGGGAGAGCCGGAGGACATCGCCACGGCGGTGGCGTGGCTCGTGTCGCCGCAGGCCGGGTTCGTGACCGGTCAGGTGATCAACGTCAACGGTGGGTGGCGGCCGGCGTAGGGTAGCGAGAGCTTCGGGGGCTGCCGGTCGTGGGCTGGCATGGTGCCGCCGGTCGGAGACATGCTCGTCGTCGGCGGACTTTGCCGTCGCATGCTCTTGCGTGATGATGCGACCTGTGGTGCAGGCAAAGTGCACCGACTCCTGCGCGTGCCTCCGACCGGCTGCCGTCGTACTTTCTACCGGGAGCATCCAATAGTTGACAGAACGCTCCTACGGTTCGGGGTTGCCCATGCCCCGCTCGTCGAACGTTCACTTCGGCCTTCCAGGCCTTCGTTCGCTCGATGCTGGCGGCTTTTTCGGCAGATCAATCAAACGCGGCAGGAGGCTGCGTTTTGTCGGCCATGCAAACCCTTGGCGTTTGCATCGGCCGACCCAAGCTTCGGCGGGCCAGGATGGCCGCCTTTTTGGGCGTGGAACCGAAACGCGGCAGGAGGCTGCGTTTTGTCGGCCATGCAAACCCTTGGCGTTTGCATCGGCCGACCCAAGCTTCGGCGGGCCAGGATGGCCGCCGAAGCGCTCAAGCAAGATGTCCGGGCTTGGGCGAGCGAAGGCGGATCGCTCGCCCAAGCCACGGAGCACCCTTCTGGCTTGTCGTGAGAGCGTGCGTGCGAACGCTGCCGCTCGAACGAAATGAAGTGCAAAGGCCGTGCCGAAAATAGGTCGCTCACGTGTGAAGATTCGTCGTCGGCCAACAACGTCGATGAATCGGCTGAAAAACGCCGTTTCGGACTGCCGAAGACTGCTTTGTGACGCGTGACTCCCAAATCTCCATTGCGCTGGAAACGCGCGGAATCCGCGCATCGGCTGCCGCGCGAGTAAGCATAAGGCGGGCGGCGAAGCCCGTCTCCTGACGCCGTCGTCAAAACGTGACGACCGGTGGCGAAGCGTCGAGCGTCCCGTCGTCCGCCGGACCGGCGGCCTGCCGGGAGACATCCTCGTCGAGACGGGCGGCGAGATGGCCGAGATGGGACACGCCGGCTCGTTCCAAAAAGTTTGCCAGCAGCCGAAATCCGTGCCGGGTCAGGATCGATTCCGGATGGAATTGCACGCCGTAGACCGCATGCCGCTCGTCGGCAAGAGCCATGATCGTGCCCTTGTCGTCCCGTGCCGTCACCGCGAGGCCTTCCGGCAGCGGCTCGGCGGCGACCACGAGAGAGTGGTAGCGGCAGGCGGTGAACGGACTGGGAATCCCCGCGAACAGGTTCACGCCGTCGTGGTGGACCGGGCTCGTGCGGCCGTGTACCGGTTCGGCGGCCACGACGACGCTGCCACCGAGTGCCGCCGCAATCGCCTGGTGCCCGAGGCAGACGCCGAGCACCGGCACCGTGCCGCGAAACGTGCGCACCGCCTCCACCGAGCAGCCGGCGTCCGCGGGCGTGCAGGGACCGGGCGAGATCACGATCGCCCGCGGGGCGAGCCGACGCAGGTCGGCGACGCTCGTGGCATGGCTCGGCAGTACCGTCGTCTCCACGCCGAGGAGCCTGAAATAGCGGGCGAGGTTGAAGACGAAACTGTCCCGATTGTCGAGCACGACGATCATGACGCGACCTCGCGCGGCATCGCGGCCGCGGTATCGGCCTGCTCGGTTCCGGCATCGGCTGCCGCACCGGGACGGTCCCCGAGGCCAAGCCCGTCGAGCACGCGGAGCAGACCCTCGGCCTTGTGCAGCGATTCGGCATGCTCGGCCACCGGATCGCTCGCCGCCGTGATCCCGCCGCCGGCGGCGAAACTGATCGCACCGGGAGCGACCACGAACGTGCGAATCAGGAGATTGAAGTCGGCCGTGCCGTCGAAGCCGATGTAACCGAGTGAACCACAGTAGGCGTTGCGGGCCACCGGCTCGAGGAACTGGATGATCTCGCAGGCCCGGTGCTTCGGGGCGCCGGTCACGCTCCCTCCCGGGATCGCGGCCTCGATCGCGTCGAGCGGGCCGAGACCCGGGGCGAGGCGGCCGGCCACGATCGAAACGAGATGCTGCACGTAGCGATACCGCTCCAGCCGGCAGAGTGCCTCGACGCGAACGCTCGCCGGGAGGCAGACCCGGGCGAGATCGTTGCGGATCAGGTCGACGATCATGACGTTTTCCGCCCGATCCTTGCCGCTCGCCTCGAGGTCGTCCCCCGCGTAGAGATCGGCCTCCGGCCGCGACACGATCCGGCGCGTGCCCTTGATCGGATGCATCCGCACCGCGCCGCGTGACACCTGCAGAAACCGCTCCGGCGACATGCTCACGACCGCCGCCCGACCGGCGTCGAAATAGGCGGCGAACGGTGCGGGATTGGTCCGCCGCGCCGCCAGGTGGAGGGCGATCGGATCGACGTCGGCCGCGAGGGCGAAGTGCTGGGCGAGGTTGACCTGAAAAATGTCCCCCGCCCTGACGAAGTCGATGCCGGTCTGGACCATGTCGCGATAGGACGTCGGCGTGTGGGTGGCGATCACGCCCGACCGCGACGGGAGCGGATGGGCGAACGCCGCGGGCAGCGGCAACGGCTTCGAAGCCTCACCGCGGGCGGGCGGCTGGGGGGCGGTTCGTGCGTCGGCCGCGGCGAGCATGACGGCGAGTCGCTCCATGGATCGGGCCCGCCGGGCGCCCGGTCCGCGGGCCGGCACGCCCTGCGAGATGAACCAGCCGCGGCCCAGATCGTGATCGTAGGCGAAGACGACGTCGTAGGCGTGGAGCGAGAGCAGTGGAAGCGGTCCACCGGCCGGTGCGGGAATGCCCAGGCGGACAAGGCCGCATTCGTAGGACACGAAGCCGGCCACGCCCCCCTGGAACGGCGGCAGTCCCGGAATCGTCGGACAGGCGATGTCTGCCAGCAGCGTGCGCAGCATCGCGAACGCACCGGCAAGGCGGGCCGCGTCTTCTTCCGCAATGCCCGCGGCAGCGGGTTGCACCGAATGAATCGGGTCGGCCGCCACGAACGACCAGCGGCCAAGTCGAGGACCGGCCGCTGCTGCCGCCACGGACGCGTCGGCTGCCGGAGCGGGGGGCGTGTCCGTCTGGGAACTGTCGAGGAAGAGGAGATGTGGCAGGCCGGAGAGCCGCGCGAAAACCACGTCGCTCGTCACCTCGGCAGCCGCCTCGGCGACGAGGCAGCCCGAAGCCGTGAAGAAGTGGCGGGCGATCCACGGGTGGGCGATGCCGGGTGTCGTCATCGTGGCTCCTCCGCGGGCCGCGCGGCCGAGACGGCGGCCGCCGCGCGGGACGGGCCGTGGGCGATCTCGGGCTGCGTGAGATGCCCCCAATCGAGTGCCTGGTCCTGCCGATAGTCCTTTGCGAGCGTGATCGCGGTCACGGCCTTCGCCATCTCGTAGCCAAGATAGAAGGCGTGTGAAGGATCGACGTCGTTGCGGCCGGCAGCCTGGAGTTCGGCGAACAACGCGAACGGGTCGCGGGAATGCAGGTGCAGCCCGGCGCCGACGAGGTGGATCGCACCGCGTTCGGCGAAGATCCGAAAGTTGGGGTCGCGGATCGCGGCTGCGAGGCCGGCGAGGACCTCGTGGCCGTGGGTCTGCGGGGCACCCGACCGCAGCGTCACGAGCCGCGGCTCGACGTGCTTGGGAAGCGTGCGATGCGTGACGGCGTGCCAGGCCAGGGCCCGGGCGAGGGCACACTCGCGGACGCTGCTCTGTGCCCAGTGGATCACCTGCGTGGTGAGCACCGAGCGGATGCCGGTTTCCTGGCAGAAGCCGATGAGCAGCGCGTTGACACCGGCCGAATCGACGTCGGTGAGCTCGGTCAGATTGCCGATCCCCATCATCATCTCGGCGTCCGGATGGCGGCGCCGGACGTCGAGGTAGCGGCCGAGGCTGGCCGCGAACCCGAACCCGATCGGCTCGAGGACCGGATCGAGGCGACAGCGGACGCCGGCAACGCGGAGCCGCTCGAGCGTGTCGTCAAAACCCTCGAGCGTGGCCGGCACGTCGGGCACGACCACGACCTCGCATCCCCAGTCGGGAGCCGCGGCGACGTTCGTCGAGTTGACCGACAGCACGAGGCTCGCGCCGGCCCGCGTGGCGGCGGCGATCTCGCGCGGCTCGAAACTGTCGATCGAGACTTGAAAGCCCTCGGCGACGAGCATCCGTACCGCGTCGCCGACGCCCGTCCAGGCCGAGCCCGGGTCGCAGCCGATGTCGATACGGTCCGCACCGTCGGCGGACAGCCGTCGGGCGGTGGCGAGCAGGTCGGCGGCGGCGATCCGCGGGGCATGGTTTATCTCGGCGATGATCTCGATGTCGTGCCGGCCGTAGTCGGCGAGGTCGCGGGACTGCTGGCCGAAGAACTCGTCGAGCCGACGCAGGTCCTCGGGGCCGCGTTCCACCGGCAGCGGCGTCACCGCGGCGAAGACGTCGAGGGGGCCCTGGCAGCCGCCCGGAATGATCACCCGGTCGGCAGCCGCGGGAACGGCGAGCCGTCGGGCGATCCACGGCGTCGTCATCAGTGCCGCGACGGTAATGTTCAGCACCTGAACGCTGAACGCGAAGCCGACACGCGGTGCCAGCCGGTCGAGCACCTGCCGCAACGAATGCTCGGCAAGGCGGCCGGTGACGAAGTGGATGTGAGGGAGAGGGGGCGCCACGCGGTGGTGTTCCAACGGTCCGTGGACCACCCGGCAGTCTATTTGCGGCCGATCGGGCGATTCAAGAACGGTGGCCCCGCGGCCCGCCGGGCGGCGGGGCGTCAACGGCGCTGCGGCGCCGCGGCCGCCCGTTGCGGAAGTGGTGGTGGTCGAGCGAGACTCGAATCCATGATTCTCGAAGGACTGGTGACGACCTGCGACGCGGCCGGCGGTGTGCACGTGGCGGCGATGGGGCCGTGGATCGACGACGCGGAGCGAATCGCCGGCCCGATCAGGCGGCTGACGTTGCGGCCCTTCGCCGCCAGCCAGACGGCCGCGAACCTGGCCCGCATTCCCGAGGGTGTCTTTCACGTCACCGACGACGTGCTGCTGCTCGCCCGGGTCGTGGCGGGGGCGGCGGGGCCGCAGCCTGCCGCGCGACCTGCAACGCACGTTCGCGGCTGGCTGCTCGGAGACGCCTGCACGGCGTACGAGTTCGCGATCGCCGCGGCCGACCGCACGGCGGAGCGGGACCGGCTCGATGCCGCCGTTGTGGCCACGCACCAGTGCCGGCCGTTTCTCGGCTTCAACCGTGCCGCCCATGCCGTGATCGAGGCGGCGATCCTCGTCACCCGGCTGCATCTGCCGCAGGCGGTGAATCCGCGGCCGACGCTCCAGGCCCTCGAACCACTCGTCGCCAAGACGGGGGGGCCACGCGAGCGCGAAGCCTTCGCGGTCCTCTGCCGCGCGGCGGAGGACCGCTGGCAGCCGGGGCCGGAAATGACGACCGCGGTGCGACCGCGGCTATGATAATCGGTTTCCCATCCTCCGCTCCCGGTACTGATCGATGCCGACCGTCGTCGAAGTTCGCACGCCCGCACGACTGCATCTCGGACTGATGTCTTTCGGCATGCCGACGACGCGGGCCTTCGGTGGCATCGGCCTGATGATCGACCGCCCCGGCGTGCACCTGCGGGTCAGCCGGTCTTTGCGGCTCGAATCGCGCGGACCCGAGGCCGAGCGGGCGCTCGGCTTCGCGCGGACGTGCGTGGAATCGTGGGGGCTGCGCGAGGCGTTTGCGGTCGAGGTGCGGACGGCGCCCCGAGGCCATGTCGGCCTGGGAAGCGGCACCCAACTGGGGCTCGCCGTTGCGGCCGGCATCCGCCACCTGGCGCGGCCGCAGACAGACGGGGCTCCCTCGGCCGGACCGCCACACCCGGGAGAGCGGCCCGTCGCACCCTCGGAGCACGAGTGGACGTTCGAATCAGGCGCGGCGCTTGACCTGGCTCGGGCCGTGGGCCGGGGCCGGCGATCGTGCGTCGGTGTTCATGGCTTCGCCCGCGGCGGACTGATCGTCGAGGCGGGCCGGCTGCCGGACTCGAACCCGGGCGGTGGGCCGGAGGATTTTTCTCCGGTCGTTGCCCGCGTGAGACTGCCGTCCGAGTGGCGGTGCGTTCTGATCATCGCCCGGGGCATCAGCGGCCTCTTCGGCGATGCGGAGAAGCAGGCATTTTCCCGGCTGTCGCCCGTGCCGACGGAGATCACCGCCGAACTCGCCCGCATCGCGCTGCTCGACCTTCTCCCCGCGGCAGTCGAGGGGCGGTTCGCCGAATTCAGCCGTGCCGTCCGCAGCTACGGCCTGCTCGCCGGGCAGCCGTTCGCGGAGGAATCGCGGAAACTTCCCCACGCGGAGGCGACCGCGGGACTGATCGACCTCCTCGGCGAACTCGGCATCGAGGGGGCCGCCCAGAGCAGTTGGGGGCCGGCCGTCATGGCCTGCTGTGAATCGGTCGCCAGTGCAGGAACGCTGCTGAGCGTGCTCGAACGGCTCGGCCTGACGGCACATCACGAGATCGTCATTGCGCGGTTCGACCAGCAGGGGGCCGTGCTTCGCGAACTGGAGTGAACCGACGCCGGGACGGCGGTGCGCGGTTTTGCCCGTCAGACGGGCAGGGCGTGGGCGACCCGCAGGCCGTAGGCCGCGAGCACGCCGCGGAGTTTGTGGGCCGATCCGGATTCGAGGGGCACGAGCGGCAAGCGAACCTCACCCGTGTCGCGGCCGAGCATCGCCAGTGCGGCCTTGATCGGGATCGGGTTGCTCGCCAAGCCGAGAAGATCGCGGCACAGGCCGAAGAGCCGGCGGTGCAGGGCCTGCGCGGCGGCGAGATCGCCGGCGTCGAAGGCGTCGCAGAGTTGCTTCATGTCTGCCGGCACGAGGTTGCCGACCACCGAGATCACGCCCCGGCCGCCGATCGCCAACAGCGGCAGCGTCATGCTGTCGTCACCGGAGAGAAGCGTGAGGTCGGTGGCCGAGATCAGTTGCGAGGCCTGGTCCATCGAGCCGGTCGCCTCCTTCACCATGGCGATGCCGGGGAGTTCGGCGAGGCGGATGATCGTCTCGGGCTCGATGTTGCGGCCCGTGCGGGCGGGGATGTTGTAGACGCAGATCGGGATCTCCACGGCCTCGGCGATGGCCTTGAAGTGCTCGTAGATGCCCTGCTGCGTGGGCCGATTGTAGTAGGGACCGACGACGAGGGCGGCGTCGGCTCCCGCCTTGGCGGCGAACTTCGTGAGCCGCACGGCCTCCGCGGTGGAGTTGCTGCCGGTGCCCGGCATGACGAGGAGCCGTCCGGCCGCCGCCTCGACGCTTTCGGCGATCACCCGCTCGTGCTCGGCGTGGGTCAGCGTCGGCGACTCGCCCGTCGTGCCCACAGGGCAGATGCACGTCGTTCCGGCGGATACCTGGAACTCGATCTGCTCGCGGAGTCGCACCGAGTCGATCACGCCGTCTCGAAACGGCGTGACGATGGCGACCGACAGGCCGGCGAATTTCTCGGCGCGGGTGTGCATGAATCGGTGTCCTTCCTTATTCTGGATGTGCGACCCGGTCTCGCGGCCGGAGGCCGCGGGCGGCGCACGGGCCGCTCGGACGGTCGTTGCACGGGTTTTCGAACATGCGTTTGTATGATTTTCGTGAGCAGGCGGCAAAGGGGGCGCGTCACGGGGGCGGTAGACCCCGTGACGGGGCCCGGGCGGCGGCCGCCGCCGTGCTCGCCGCCGGCGGCCATGCCGGGGCGCTCGGCGTGATCCTCGGCACCGGCCTGGGTGGGCTGGCCGGCCGGCTCACGACAGCCCGGGCGCTGCCGGCCGCCGCCACCGGTTGGCTGGCGGCGTCCACGGCCACCGGCCACGCCGGACGGATCGCCTGTGGCTCGCTGTATGGGGCAGACGTCGTGGCTCTGGAAGGCCGCGTGCACGGCTACGAGGGTCGCCCTCCCGAGATGCTGATTCGGGGCGTTGAACTGTTGGCCGCCCTCGGCGTGGAGACGCTCCTCATCACCAACGCCTCCGGCGGCCTGCGGCCCGACATGCGGGTCGGTGAGATCGTGGTCATCGCCGATCATGTCGATCTTGTCCGCGAGCAGTGGACGGGCCCGCTGTTCGCGGACGCGGTCGCGCCGGTGCGGCCGTGCGGCGGGCATGTGTCGTCCCACAGGTGCTACGATCAGACCGCGGCCGAGATGGCACTGGCGGCGATCCGCAGCCTCGACATGCCGGCCCGGCGCGGCGTCTATGCATTCCTGCGCGGGCCGAGCTACGAGACGCGGGCCGAGTATCGGATGCTGCGCCGCTTCGGAGCGGACGTCGTGGGGATGTCCACGGTGCCGGAGGTCGTGGCCGCGGCGGCGCTCGGGATGCGGGTCGTGGTCTGCTCGGTGGTCACCAACGTCGCCAATGCGGATGCGGCCGGCACGACCGACGCCGCGGACGTCTGCCGGATGGCAGCGGCCGCCGGAGACGGTGTCTGGGCGGTGCTCGGGGCGCTGGCCCGTGAGGCGAAGGGAGTGGCGACGTGCGGATCCTGCTGACCAACGACGATGGCATCGACGCGCCGGGCCTCGCGGCCCTGGCTGCGGCGGCTGCACGGCTCGGCCGTGAATGTGTGGTGGTGGCCCCGGCGGACCCGCACTCCGGCTGCGGGCATCGCGTCACCACCGACCGGTCGCTGCGCGTGGTGGCGGCGGGGCCGGGGCGATTCGCGGTCCACGGGACGCCGGCCGACTGCGTGCGAATCGCGCTTGCGGAACTCGCGCCCGACGCGGCGGTCGTGCTCTCCGGCATCAACGCCGGCGGCAACCTTGGCGCCGACATCCACCACTCGGGCACAGTGGCGGCGGCCCGCGAGGCCGCGCTCCACGGACGGATCGCCGTGGCGGCGTCGCACTACCGGCGGTCGGGGGCCGCGATCGACTGGGACCGGGCCGCGGCCTGGCTGGAGCAAGTGTTTTCCATGCTGCCACTGCTGGGAGGTGCGGCCGCGGCGGGGGCGCTGTGGAACGTCAACCTGCCCGACCCGCCGGAAGTGGCTGGCGTGCCGCCGATCGTCGAGTGCCCCGTTGATGCGTCGCCGTTCGCGCTCGGCTACCGGCTGACCGACGACGGCTGGCGGTATGCGGCCAACTACCACGATCGGCCGCGGCTGCCGGAGGGGGACGTGGCCCGCTGTTTCGGCGGCGCGATCACGGTGTCGCGGCTGGGCCTGGTGTAGGGCCGCGGGCTGCCGATTCGCCGGACATTTGTCGCGACCGCTGGTTTCCCCGGTCAACCCTGTTTGTGGAGCGTCGCGTCTCCGGCCCGGGAAATCCAAGCCGGTCTATGGCCGACCGATCTGTCAGCGGCTCGGCGTCAGAAGCCCATCGGCTTGCAGAGATCGCGGCGACGCGAGCGACGACTCGACAGAGGCGCCCACGATTTCCGCGCGCACGTCCCGGTCACCCGCCACGGTGAAAACGGCCACGTAGGGCCTGTTTTTCTCGATGACTTTCAGGTCGAGGTCGATCACTTTCCTGCGTGCGGCCGTGAGATCGACCCGGAGCGTTTCGACGCCCGTCCTGGCTTTGATGCTGGCGTTGAAACCACGGACGTCGATCTGATGCGTGCCCTCTCCCGTCACAGTCAGGGTGACATGCACCGTCCCATCGGCGGCCCGGACGCCCTCGGCCTGCAACTGCACGGGCTTGGAGGCGATCTGTTCTTCATGCAAGCGGTGATCCTCGCCGACATACACCGACAACGCCCCCAGAAATTGGGTCACCGTCGACACCCATATCTCTCTGTAGGTGCCCTTGCCGTTCGTGCCCGGCCAGTACGGTTTATCCCCCGACATGCAGTCGATGCCCACCGGCAACGCCCCGACCATGTTCTTGAATCGCACCGCGTGCAGGGGACGGAAATCGTATCCCACGCCGTACATAAGACTTTCTCCGAAAGGGTTGGCACCGAAGACCCATTCCAGTTGTTTGCCGACGAGTTGCATGCCTGGCACGTCCTTCCGCAACGCGGATGCCTCGGCCAACGCCCACGTGGCGGACAACTGCACGTTGGTGTTGCCGTGAAACCCCGGGTTGTCCCAGACCGGGTAGGTCCGCAGGACGTATCCGTTCGGCAAATGGGTGCCTTCGTTGATCTGACGCACATGCACCTCGTCCTTGTGGCCGAGTATCTCCGCCCTGCTCCACACGGAGTTCGGCAGGTGGTAGTAGGGCGCGGCAATGTGGCTGCCGCGCTTCATGAAAAACTCGCTGTGCAGGACGGCGGCGCTGTACCAGTCGATCCATGCGGCGTGTTCGGGCAGCGCCCGGCAGAGCATCGCCAGGGCGATCAATGGATCCGCCTCGTGGGCGCGGTGATTGTTGTGGACGATCTTTTCCCGGTCGGTCTTGGTGTAGAAGAAACCCGTGATCGGGATGCCGTCGAGGAAGGTCTGCTCCTGACACCGGAGCAGAAGTGTGCCGAACTGGAGCGCCCGTTCCCGGAACGCGGCGTCGCCCGTCCGTTCCCACAACAGCAGCGAGGACACGACTCCCCAGGCTGCCTCGTCATAGCCGGTGTCATTCGAGCCGTTTTCCCGGGCGGCGACGGCGTCGATCGCGGCCCGCCAGTCCTCCAGTGCCGCAGCCGCGGCCTGTCGGGCGAGGTCGGGGTCGGACTTCTCGAAAAGAATGGCCGCCTGGCATTCGACGGCCGCAGCCAGAAAGTTTTGCCAGGGCACGTTCTGCGCGGGGGCCAGCACGTCATCCGGCGTGCCGATCCGATTGTCCGAGAAGAACATCATCGTGCTCCAGCACATGCGAAAGCCGTTACCGAAACGTGTTTTCAGCAGCCAGCGCAGCCCCCAGACTATTTCCTCACGAAACCGCTCCTCCAGGTCCGTTCCCGCATGGCTCCGCCGCAGAACGTCGAGCGTGCGCATCATCGCGAAAATCGCCAGGCAGGTCCTTCTGCCCGCCTGCGAGCAGTCGGCGGCGTCGTGCCAGCCGCCATTGATGATCTTTTGCTGCGTGCCGTGGAACCCCTGCCAATCCTGGTGGCATACGCCATGGATTCCGGGGACCTGAAACCCGCACCGTTCACAGAAAAAGAAATTGGCTGCGGCGAAGGTGGGATGGAGCCAGACATCGTCGCCGACGGGAAACGGCTGCGATTCCAGGCGTCCGCAGCGAATGCGGTACATGCCGGGTGCGCGCAGTTCCGAGAAATCCAGGCGTCGAAATTGTCCGTTCCGGTTTTCGATCGTGCTCGTCCGACCTGTGAAAGCGACGTTGCCCTTGTCATCGAGCAGTTGAAAGCCGTCCGCACCGCGCCCTTCCAGCAGGGCAACCTTCGGGTCCCCCGGTCGGTAGCCGACGTGGCTGAAGGCAAACTTCCCCGGCGCTACCGACCAGCCCTCGTACTGATCGGCGACGACCTTTTGCAGTTCGAGTCGATCGATGTCGCAGATGGCGATGCCCTTCTCCTCGGGATGATGCCCGATCAGCTCCTGCAGGATTCGGAACCGTGAGATCCGGTTTCGCTCCAGGTGCGGGATTTCAATGACGATCTGGTTCCACTCGCCGGGCTTGAGGTCTGCGATGTCGTGCCTGAATCCGGGCGTGACCGCCGTGCTGACGGTGCCCTCGTTCACGGCCTCGACGTGCAGGGTGTAGACGAGCATGTCAGTCCGATGGGGATACACCCAGAAGGAAATCCGGTTGAAGGCCGACCAATCGCGGGGTTGGTCGAATGTCAGCTCCACGCCCGAATACCCGCCCACGCCACCCGTGTAGCTGTCCCACGCGGTGCGATGCCGTCGAAAGTGGTCCGGGTCACGAAGACCGGTGCGAAACCGCAGCGATCGCTTGCCATCCTTGGCGACATCAGTCGTGTAATCACGTTGGCCGATGCCTGTCGCCACCCAGCCCCCGTCCTGCTCCATATCGTCGATCAAGAGCGTGTCGAGCACCGGCTTCTGCAGCCAACGGGCCAGCAGTGAATTCCGCTGCGGGGCCGTCAACGGGAAGGCCGCGTCGAACCGCGGCACTTCGGCCCGGGCCAGCGGCAGCGGGCCCGGGGGTTTGCCAGCAGGGGATGGCCGGTCGTTCGTGGCGAGCAGGGCCAGCGCGGCGAGTCCGCACGCAGCCGCCTGCATCAGGCCAGCGCGAGCCCGGGAGCGAAACTGTTTCAGGCGCGTGCCGCCGCTCATGTGCACACGCCGTGCTTGACAGGCCATGGGTGCATCCGTGTCAGACGATTGGCCGGCGGTCCTGCAACACACGCTTCGGCAGTCTCAGGAGCGAGCGCGGTCGGGCCGCATGCAAAAGGCAATCCTCTGCCGTGAGGCGGAGGCGTGCTGGTGAGGAGTCCCGGGTTCTCCGGGAGTCTACCGTGCCCGCCGGGCTCGAAGAACGCGCAATCCGACCCCCGGCGGGCGTGCCCCGACCCACGGGTGTTGCATCGACCGGCAACGATCGTGGCAGAGCGACGGGCCGGGGTGTCTCGACAGCGGCGGTGCTCCACCGGGCAAGACGTCGAACGCAGCGGCGAGCGATCGGCTTGCCAAGGGCCGGTCAACAGTCGGCGTCGAAGACGCGAACCTTCGCCCAGTTCGTCGCGTTCTCGGCGATGAACGTTTCGTGTCGGTCTGCCGTCTGATAGGCGTCGTGCGCCGCACGTGACTCGAAGACGAGGAACAGGGCGGCGTCGAAGTCGCGGTCGTTCACGTGCCGGTCGTAGGGTGCGCATGTGCCGACCGAGAAGAAAACCGTGCCCGGATGGCCGGTGAGGTGCGTGCGGCAGGAGGCCAGAAGCTTTTCCACCGCTGCCGCGGACCGGTCCTTGAGCGAGAAGTAGACGGCGTGCGCGAGCATGCGGGGCTCCGTGTCTGCGGGTGTGGGGCCCGACGCTGTCAGTCACCGGACCGGGCAGCCCGCGAGGCGGTCGTCTCGCCGCCACGCCGCGGGACGGCGGGTCCGATGATCGTCGTCAGGTCGGCGTCGTCGAGCGTCTCCCGCTTCTCCAGTTCCGTCGCCATCAGGTCGAGCTTGTCACGGTGTTCCGAGAGCAGTCGGACCGCCTGATCGGCGGCGTCATTGAGCACCCGGCTCACCTCCTCATCGATGATCTGCGCCGTCCGCTCGCTGAACTCGCGCTGCTCGTAGACATCGCGGCCGAGGAACGGGTGTTCGTTGGACGTGGCGCAGGCCACCGGACCGAGCCGTTCGCTCATTCCCCAGTTCGCCACCATCTTCCGCGCCAGGCGGGTCGCCTGCATCAGGTCGTTCTCCGCGCCGGCCGTGTACTCGCCGAAGACGATCTTCTCCGCGGCCCGGCCGGCGAGGATCAGCGTCAGCCGCCCGTGCAGATCGGACTCGGCGACGTTCATCCGGTCCTCTTCGGGCACGAGTTGCGTGAGGCCAAGGGCCCGGCCGCGCGGAATGATCGTCACCTTGTGGAGCTTGTCGACGTTGGGCAGGAGCCAGGCTGCCAGCGCGTGCCCCGCCTCGTGGTAGGCGGTCATCGTCTTCTCGCGACCGGCGAGCACCTCCTCGCGCTTCGGCCCCATCAGCACCTTGTCACGGGCGTAATCGAAGTCGGAGGAATCGACCGCAGGCTTGTCGTGGCGGGTGGCCCAGAGGGCCGCCTCGTTGACGAGGTTACGGATGTCGGCGCCGGTCAGGCCGACGGTGGCGCCGGCGAGCCGGTCGAGGTTGACGTCGGCGGCCAGCGGCACGTTGCGGGTGTGGACCTTGAAGAGCGCGAGCCGGGCCTTCTGGTTGGGGCGGTCGACCGTGACGTGGCGGTCGAAGCGGCCCGGGCGGAGGAGGGCGGGGTCGAGGACGTCGGGCCGGTTCGTGGCGGCGAGCACGATCACCGACTCCGACGGGCTGAATCCGTCCATCTCGGAGAGGATCTGGTTGAGCGTCTGCTCGCGCTCGTCGTGCCCACCGCCCAAGCCCGCGCCGCGAACCCGCCCCACGGCGTCGATCTCGTCGATGAACAGGATCGCCGGCGAGGCGTCCTTGGCGGTCTTGAACAGATCGCGGACCCGCGAGGCGCCGACACCGACGAACATCTGGATGAACTCGCTGCCCGAAATCGAGAAAAACGGCACGCCCGCCTCGCCGGCCACGGCCCTGGCGAGGAGCGTCTTGCCGGTTCCGGGCGGACCCATGAGGAGCACCCCCTTGGGGACGCGGCCGCCGAGCCGCTGAAACTTCTTCGGATCCTTGAGGAACTCGACGATTTCGGCCAGATCTTGCTTCACCTGGTCGAGGCCGGCCACGTCGGCGAACGTGACCGTCTTGTCGCCCGAGCCATAGCGCTTGGCGGGCGACTTGCTGAAGCCACCGAGGAAGCCGGTGTTGCCAAGGGGATCGCGAGCCCGGCGCAGCGTGATCCAGAACCCGGCCATGAGGAGCAGGGGCACGAGCAGATAGAGGCCGAGGAGGAAGCCGGTGCCATCGGGCGGCGAATGGACATCGGACTTAATTTCCGGATGCTCGCTGAACAGCTTGTCGAACGTCTCGCGGATGAACGGGCTGAGGATCACGCGAAACTCGGACACAGTCTTCTGTCCCGGTTCGGCCGGAGGGGGCGTGCGAAACTTCCCCTCCACCACGTCGCCGGTGATGCGGATCACCTCGACGTTCCCCTCCTGGGCTTGGCGGCGGAATTCGTCGAAGCGGATGATCGGTGCGGTGCCAAGTTGGCCCCCTGTCAGGTAGGTGGCCAGGGCGACCGCGCCGAGAGCGAGGAGAACCAACGCGGGCAAGCCCAGCGGCCGTCCGGCGAGCGGTGATCGCGACGGCGTTCCGGAGGGGCGGGGGGCGTTGTCCATGGATTTGCTCGATGCGGCTGCCGGGTGCGAACGACTTGTCCGGCGAGTCGTGAATGCGTGTCGTGGAAGCCGGCGGAACAGTGTAGTGTATGCGGGAGTGACTCCAACGGTCCTGCGGAGATGTTCCATGGAAACGGCCGCGGCGACGATGGCACCCGTCCGGTCCGGTGTGGTGGCGGTCTATCGCCGCGCCGGACTTTTTTTGGCGATCCGCCGGGGCGCGACTGTCCGCGCCGGCGGCCGGATCTGCTTTCCCGGCGGCCACATCGAGTCGGGCGAAGAGGAGCACCAGGCCGTCGTCCGCGAGTGCCACGAGGAACTGGCTGCCCGGGTCGAGCCGGTCGGCTGCATCTGGCGAAGCGTGACGGCCTGGGGCACGCCCCTGGCGTGGTGGTCCGTCGTGCTCGACGAGACGAGCGACCTCGTGCCGCATCCCGTGGAGGTCAGCGAGATTCTTTGGATGTCGGCGGAGGAGATGCTGGAGCATCCGGACGTGCTGGAAGGAAATCGTCCGTTTCTCGAGGCGGTGATGGCGGGACGGATTCCGGTTTGACGTCGATCGCTGCGGCCCGCGGTTTGCCGAGAAGCGGCTTGATTTCGGTGCGGCCTGTCCACTCGCCGTCGCGGGCTGCAAGTGGCGGCGCGCCGGTATCGAGTAGCACGCGGAACCGGTTCGGTCGCGCGGCCGCCGTGGGCTGTTCCTCCGCTTCCGCATGGTTCGCCAGGCGGACCGGCTGTTCCGAGTCGTGGCGTTCCGTGTCGCGGAGCGCTTCAATCCACGACTCGAGCGTGACGCGTTCCGCAGGCGTGAGGGGCTTCATGACGAGACGGCGGCTGGCGGGTTTGCGCGGATGCTGCACGGAGAGCAGTTCGACCAGCGGCTGCGGGGCGCGGCTTGGACCGAGCATCGACAGGAAGGTCTCGAGGTTGGCGAGCGTGCTCTTTCGGTCGATGGTTCCATGAACGTCGGGCCGGCGCAGCCGCGGCTCGTGGGCCGTGGGCCCCCCATGGCAGGCACCGGTCGCGCACTTGTTGAGCAGCAGCGGCTGCACGCTGCGGGTGAATCCCCCCAGGAGTCCCGGGGGCAGATCGTCGGACCGGGCGTGGCCCGCGCCGACCGCCCAGGCCAGACAGAGGATCGGAAAACGGAGGCGGGCCGCGAAATGCGCGGATGAAGGCTGACGGTGGAGCATGGTGGCGGGAAGGTAGGCAGCAGCGACCATCGACGCAAGGCGAACCTGTTGTCGCCCGCGCACCGCCGGGCGTAGACTTTGCGGCTCACCGCGACCGGTGCAGGCGCATTGACGGCGATCTGGTATCACCCTCGGACGCATGCCCGCAGGCGGCAGGCGGCCATCCCGGAGACGAAGAAGCGATGGAGCGGACGTTCGTGATGTTCAAGCCCGACTGTCTGGAACGCGGACTGCTGGGCAGGATCTTGACGCGATTCGAGGAGAAGGGCCTGCGGCTGGTGGCGATGAAGATGCTCCGGGTCACGCCCGCCCTTGCCCGGCAGCACTACGCTGAGCATGTCGAGAAGCCGTTTTATCCGGGGCTCGAGGAGTTCATCACCGCGTCGCCTGTGGTGGCGACGATCTTCGCCGGGCCGGAAGTGATCCGCGTCGTCCGCGAGATGCTCGGGGCCACCAGCGGCCTCAAGGCGGCCGCCGGCACGATCCGTGGCGACTATTCGGCGAGCCGGCAGATGAACCTCGTCCACGCCTCCGACTCCCCCGAGTCGGCCGCCCGCGAGATCGGCATCTACTTCAAGGCCGATGAAATCCAGTCGTGGGATCCGTCGCTCGCCTGTTGGCTGCAGGCCCCGGGCGAGGTCTGACAGCCGCCCTCCATGAGCACCCTCGTCTTCGGCCATCGCAACCCCGACACTGACGCCATCTGCTCGGCGCTCGCGTATGCCGATCTGCTACGGCGAACCACGCGACCCGACGCGGTGGCCTGCGCGTGCGGTCCGCCCAACAAGCGGACGGAGCACGTTCTCGCGCGGGCGGGGCTTGCGGCGCCGCGGATCGTGATGGACGTCCGGCCGCAGGTGGAGGACGTGTGCAGGCGGACCGTGGTGACTGCGTCGTTCGGCGACTCGTTCCACGAGGCCTGGCTGCGGATGAAGGAGGGGGACCTGCGGGCGATCCCGGTGATCGACGCCGACCGGCGGGTTGTGGGCGTGCTCTCCGTGCTCGAGCTCATGGACCTGTTCTTTCACGACGGCGGCGATCCGCTCCGCGCCCGGACGGTGACGACGAGCCTCGACACGATCCGCACGGTACTGGGGGGCGAGTTCCAGCACGCCATCGACCCGGCGCGGCATGACGAGCTTCTGGTGATGGTCGGTGCGATGAGCGCCGAGGGGTTCACGGAGCGGATGGCGAAGTTTCCCAGCGAGCGGCTGATCGTGGTCTGCGGCGATCGACCGACGATCCAGCTCCCGGCGATCGAGCATGGCGTGCGGGCGATCGTGCTCACGGGAGGATTCCGGCTCTCCTCGGGGCTCGCCGACCTGGCGCGGCTGCGCGGCGTGTCGGTGATCGTCAGCCCGTTCGACACGGTGAACACGACGCTGCGGCTGAAGTCGTCGCAGTTCGTCGACCCGGTCGTCGAGACGAGCGTCGTCACGGTGCCGGCGAAGGCGCCGGTGGCCGAGGCCCGGGCGCTGGCGGAGCGGTCGGCGCAGCCGGTGTTTCCCGTGGTCGGTGACGACGGCCGGCTGGTCGGGCTGGCCTTCAAGAGCGACCTCATCAGCCCGCCGCGGCCGCGACTCGTGCTCGTGGACCACAACGAGCTCGGACAGGCGGTGGCCGGCGCCGACGAGGCCGAGATCGTGGAGGTGCTCGATCACCACCGGCTCGGCGGCGGCCTCAAGAGCACGCAGCCGATCCGGTTCATCAACGAGCCGGTGGGCTCGACCTGCACGCTCGTGGCCCGGCAGTTTCGCGCGGCGGGCATCCGTCCCGAGCCGGGGATCGCGCTCTGCATGGCGTCGGGAATCATCTCCGACACGCTTCACCTCCGCTCGCCGACGACCACCGACACCGACCGCGAGATCCTCGGCTGGCTCGCGGGCCTGTGCGGCGTGGACCTCGAGGTGTATGCCCGGGAGTTTTTCGAGATCGGCTCGGCGCTGCGGTCGAGCCGGCCGGCGGAGGTGATCCGCGAGGACTGCAAGGAGTTCACCGAGCAGGGGGTGCGGTTCTCGATCTCGCAGATCGAGGAGACGGGCTTCGACCTGTTTTGGGAGCGGAAGGAAGATCTGCGAACGGCGCTGGAGGACTTCGCGACGCGGCAGCGGCTCGACTTCTCGGCGCTGCTCGTCACCGACGTCGTCACCAACGGCTCGCTGCTGCTCTTGTCGCGCGAGTCGGATGCCTGGGAAGAGACCAATTATCCGCGGCTTGACCGCGGGCTGTATTCGCTCAAGGGGATCGTGAGCCGGAAGAAGCAGTTGCTGCCGCTGGTGAGCCAACTCCTGGCGGCGGCCCGGGCGTGAGGCGGCGGGGGCGGCCTGCCACCGTTCGGACGGCGGGATTGCCGTAGCATGGCCTGGCCGCGCCGGTGCAAAATCGGGTCATGTCAGCCTCGACCACCGTCTTGCCGGATTTCATCTCGGCCCTGTTCTGGGACACTGATCCAGCGGCGTTCGATCCCGTCAGGCACCGGGATTTCATCCTCGGCCGGATTCTCTCCGCCGGCTCGATGGACGCGATCCGCTGGGCCCGTGTCGAGTTCGGCGATGACGCGATCCGGAACTGGATCGTGCGGCACGAAGGCCGACAGCTCTCCAGCCAGCAGTTGCGTTTTTGGGAAACGGTGATCGGGTTGCCTGGCGACGTGGTCAGTGCATGGATCGCAACGCCGGAGCGGCGGATCTGGGAGGGGAGGGGCGAGCGGTGAATCATCCGGAGGTCCTTCCCGAGTCGCAGATGGCTTGTCTCCGTAGGCTGGCACCTGCGGCAACGGACCTCGGGTTTTATCTGGCCGGCGGCACCGCGGTGGCACTCTCCCTTGGGCACCGGCAGTCAGTCGACTTCGACTGGTTCACGCCGCAATTTCCCGGTCGGCCCGTCGATCTCGCCGAGTCGCTCGCCCGTCGCGACATCGCGCTCATTCCCACGTCACTTGCCGCGGAGACGGTTCATGGGCACATCGGCGGCGTGAAAGTGAGTTTCCTCGAGTTTCGGTCGCCGCTCCTCGAGCCACTCGTCGACTGGCCCGAGGTCGGTTGCCGACGAGCGTCGATAGCGGACCTCGCAGCGATGGAACTCCTCGCCGTAACGCAAAGAGGCACGCGGAAGGACTTCATCGATGTGCTTGCCATGAGCCGGGGCATGTCGCTTGAACGAATGCTGGAGTGCTACCGGCGGCGGTTTGGCGTGACCGACACCGCCGGTGTGCTTGCAGGGCTCTGCTTCTTCGACGACGCCGAGGCGGAGCCGATGCCGAAAATGCTCGTTCCGCTCGACTGGGAGACCGTGAAGCGCGACCTGCGGGCGATGGTGCGTTCGGTCGCAGGCTCGTGAGGCAGTCACGCCGGTCAGAGCCGGCTGGCGGGGGTGTCGGCGGCGAGCCGCTCGATCATGTCGCGGCAGGCACGGTCGACGGCGGTCTGCCACTGGCCCTCGGCTAGGCCGGCGTTCATTTCCGGGCGGGCGTGGGCGAAGATGACGTCGCGGGCGCTGACCACGAGCGCCCCGAGGCCGTCGGTGTGGAAGGCGCCGCGGACGTCGGCGGCCCGGCCTCCCTGCTTGCCGAAGCCGGGGACGAGGATCCAGGTGTGCGGCATCGCGGCGCGGAGTTCGTCGAGTTGCCTCGGCCAGGTGGCGCCGACGACCGCGCCCACGGCGCCGTACGTCCCGCCGGCGGCGGTGCGGGCGGCGAGGGTCTCGACGCCGGCGGCGACGTGCTCGTAGAGCGTGCGGCCGTCGGCGTGCAGATCCTGAAAATCCTTGCTGCCCGGGTTCGACGTCTTCACGAGGATGAAGATGCCGGCGCCGCGGTCGGCGGCGGTCTTCACGAACGGCTCGACGGAGTCGAGGCCGAGATACGGATTGACGGTCAGGGCGTCGGCGGCCCACGGGCCTGCGAGCCAGCCATCGGCGTAGGCCTCGGCGGTGGAGCCGATGTCGCCGCGCTTGCCGTCGGCGAGAACGAGGAGGTTCTTGGCGTGGGCGTGGGCGATGACGTCGGCGAGGGCGGTCATGCCGTGGGGCCCGAGGGCCTCGAAGCAGGCGAGCTGCGGCTTGACGATCGGCACGAGGGGCGCGACGACGTCGATCACCTCGCGGCAGAATCGGGTGAACGTGGCGGCGACCGCCGCCGGATCGGCCGTGGCCGGTGTCGCTAGCACCGGGGGGAGCGATTCGCGGCGCGGGTCGAGGCCGATGCAGGCGGGCGTGCGTCGGTTGCGGATGGCGGCGATGAGCCTGGCGGAGAATGGTGTCGAATGGTGCATGGTCATGTCTGCCTGTTCGGTGATGTTCTCAAAGATTGTGCCGGGGGCTCGCCGGGCGTGCGAGGGGCGGAGCCGGGCCGCGGGTTTTTGGGGCGCTTTGCCTATACTCTTGACCCATGAACGTCCCCGCCATCCAAGCGTTGCGTCGCCGCCTTGCCGCGGGGGAGCCGGCGTTGGGTTTCTGGGTGACGCTCGAGAGCCCGTCGCTGGTGGAGATCGCGGTGGCGCTCGGCGTCGACTGGGTGGTGATCGACGCGGAGCATGGCCAGCTCGACTGGCAGGAGATCGTGGCCCACCTGCGGGCGGCGGTGCGGAGCCGGACGGTGACGCTCGTGCGGATCGCGGCGCTCGACGCGGCGCTCGTGAAGCGGGCGCTCGACCTGGGCGCCGACGGCGTCGTGGTGCCGTGGATGGAGACGGCGGAGCAGGTGCGGCAGGCGGTGTCGTTCGCCCGCTATCCGCCGCAGGGGCAGCGTGGCATCGGCGGCGAGCGGGCCACGGGCTGGGGGCAGGCGCTGGTGGAGCATGTCGCGGAGGCGAACGACCATGTGCTCGTGGTGCCGTTGATCGAGACGCGGCAGGGAGCGGTGCAGGCTCATGAGTTGGCCGCGGTGGAAGGCGTGGAACTCTTCATGTTCGGCCCGTCGGATCTGTCGAGTTCGTTCGGTCATCGGGGGCAGTGGGAGGGGCCTGGGGTGGCGGAGGAGATTCTTCGGGTGAAGGACGTGATTCGCGCCTCAGGAAAACACTGCGGGATCATGGCCCGCGGACATGAGGACATGGCCCGGCGGATCGCGCAGGGCTTTGGGCTGGTGGCGTTGGCGAGCGACGTGGGGCTCGTGGCCGGGGGCCTGAAGGGGGCACTCGAGGCGGCGGGGCGACGGCCGGCGATTCGGACGGATCTGGCGGCGGGGGGCTGACAGGTGGGCGTGGGTGGGCCGCAGTGGGCCGCAGTGGGCAAATGGCAGAGTGCCGACCAGGCCAGCATGAGCGACGTCGAGGCGGTGCGACGAAGCCGTGTTGAATGGTTGGGCCGGTTCTGCGATAGTGAAGGCGTCGTCGGCGGCTGTCGTGCGAGCGGCAGCGGCGGACGGCTGAATCGGGGCGTGGCGCAGTCTGGCTAGCGCGCTTGACTGGGGGTCAAGAGGTCGCAGGTTCAAGTCCTGTCGCCCCGACATTGTGGCGTGATGTGATAGGCCTGCGGCGTGTCGCCGCGAGCCCTGACTCGTTCGCCGCTGTTCCACCGGGCCGTGGCATGATCGAGATCGTGTTCGTCGTGGATGAGTGCCCCGAAGGCGGATTTACCGCCAGGGCGGTCGGAGAGGCGATCTTCACCGAGGCCGACACGCTGGAAGAGTTGCGTGTGAATGTGCGGTCCGCGGTGGAGTGCCATTTTGACGCCGGGCATGCGCCGAAGGTGATTCGGCTTCACATCGTGCGGGACGAGATCCTCGCGCCATGAGCCCCCGTCTCCCGCGAGACGTCTCAGGGGATGAACTTGCCAAGAGGCTCGCTCGGTGGGGCTACGTCGTGACGCGACGGAAGGGATCTCACCTGCGACTCACGACGCAGGCGAACGGCGAGCATCATCTGACGGTGCCGAATCATGACTCGCTGCGCGCGGGGACGCTCAATGGCATTCTATTGAGGCATGAATAAACCATTCATCGCCTGCCGTCGCATCGCGACGGGAATTTGTCGCTGCTGCTCATGAATCTACTTTTCATCGGTCAATAAGAGATGTTGCCCAGCACGCCGGCATGTCCCGTGACGAACTGGTCGAGCGACTTTTCGGTTGAATTGCCGGGGTGAGGTGCATCGGGCTGCTTGATGTCTCAACAAGAGGTCGCAGATTCAAGTCCTGTCGCCCCGACGTTTGTTCCTTGATGAGTCTGCTCCAACCCGGAGTTGGACTCTTCCGTGCGATCTTTCCCGGCTCCCGCGCCTGCGGAGGAACCGGTGTCCGCCATCGTCTCGCTACGCTCGACTCGGGCGGGCCTGTGCCGGCGATTGTGAGATGAGAGGTCATGCGAACTCAGCGTCGGCGGCCAGCACTTCGCGGCGGACGTACCGCTTGAAGGCTTTCATATCCGTAAAGCAGCGGAAACCGGCGGCGCTGGCAATCGCGAGCGTGGCCGGATCCTCGTTGAGGAGCACCGCGACCGGCTGGCTGAGCTCCTCTTGAACGCCATTCGGCCAGGTGAGATCGAACACCGCCCGCTGCCGGCCGGTCTCCGGATCGACGTAGCCCCAGGAAAGCTCGCCACGGGGAAGGCCCTCGTCTTCCATCCAGGCGTTGATTTCCTCGAGCTCGACCTCCTCCTCTTCGCTCGTGATCCCGCCAGCGGGAGCGGACGCGGGCTCGAGTGCCGCGGGCGTCCCGGCCAGCCAGCGATCATCGCCGTGAAGCAGGTCGGCCATCCGCCTGTTGAGCTCCGCCGCCAGCAACGCCTTGCGGGCTTCGAGGAAGTCGCGAAATCGGTCGATCTTCCACAGCGCCGGATCGTCGGGAATCCATTGGGAAGCAAGGGCGCCCGGGTGGTGCCGCTCGATCTCTGGGAAATACACCTCCGGCAGGCGATCGCGGATGTCGAGGTTCGTGTCCTTGGTGAGGAAGCAGAAGTTCGCCAGCGCGTTGACCTCCGGCCGCGAGTGCTTCCGCTTGCGCAGTTGGGCCTTCGGGAAGATGTGGTGCACTTCCAGACGGCTCATCCTGCCAAGCAGGCTGGCCTTGAGCGGCAGCCCGGTGCCCCAGTCGCGGGCCTCGCCCATTCGCGTGAGCAGGTAAAGCACCGGATAAAACCTCGCGCCGAGGCTCCAGCCGGTGAAATGCCCGGGCTCCGCCCGTAGGCCGCCATGCCAGAGCCGGAGTTGCTCCAGAAGTTTGTCGAGGCCGCCATCGGGACCTTCGAGGGCGCCGAGGTCCTGGTCGATGTAGGACTCGGTCGAGCCTGAAAACCGCCCCCACATCGCGGCCTGGGCGAACCAAAACAAGAGCTTGTCGCGTTCCTTCTCGCCCATCGGGCCGCGACTGCCGGCCCGCCCGTCGAGATATCGGGCCATGACCGGCACGGCAAAGCGGCCGAAAAAGACCTGGTCGTGGTCGAGGCCGAGCCGGCCGCTGATGAGGTTCAGGATCGTATCGACGTGCCGGCACGCGCGGGCGAGGGCGTCGCGGACCTCATCGGCCGTCTTCTCGTGAAGGTGCTGAAACTTCGCCTCGCCCGTGAGCACGGTGTTGACCGACCGCAGCAACCAGTCGAGGTTGAAGCGGAAGCCGTGGTCGGCCCACTCGGCGAGCTTCGCCTTCATCGCGTCGCGGCCTTCGGGCCAGTCGGCGCAGATCTTGGCGAGGGCGAGATCGCCCTTGGAAAGCTTCGTGCCGCCGCTGTTCACCCGGTTGAAGATGTCCACGACGACGTCCAGCGACTTGTCGGCACCCGTGACCTCCTCGACATGCACGTCGATGTCGGTGATGCCGAGGAGCCGGCTCAACCGTGCGACGTACTCACCGACGTGTGGTGCGTGTTCGGGCACGGCCGAGAGTCGGGTGACGAAATCACCCAGGCCGCTCGTGCCTTTTTTCAACAGCTCCGTGACGTCGATCCAGAGGGGATCGTCCTTCATCTTCACGGGCTGAAAGAACTCGAACGTCTCACCGGCGAGGTGGAAGCGGAGCCCGGTGAAGGCCTTGGCGTTGCCGTCGAAGAACTGCGGCGGGCGACCGCGGACGACGCCGTAGAGCGACGTCATGCGTTGCTGGCCGTCGAGGAGCAGCTTGACCACGCCGGCGGCGAGTGGCCCGTCGCCGCGATGGGCCGCCGACCGCGACTCGGTGGCCCACACGAGCAGCCCGCCGACGGGATGGCGGCGATAGAGGGAGTCGAACAGGCCGCGGACCTGGTCGCGGTTCCAGACGTAGCCGCGCTGGAACTCCGGGAGGGCCATGTGGCCGCTGTCGATGTGGTCGAGGACGGTGGAGAGTTTCATGGTCAGGCAAGCCTGTGGCAACAGCAGGATCCGTGGCGGATACCTTCTTTGCCGGCGAAAAACGTGCGCGGTTGGTGCGTGGAGTCAGCCGGGCACACCCGACCGTAGCCGGTAGACCATCCCCCAGAGCCGGTCGATCTCACCACGCTCGATAATCTCGATGGGCTTGGATCCGCCGAAACCCTTGTTTGGCGTAAAGAACCACTCGCCCAGATTTGAATCGTCGACGACCTCCGCCAGGGAGTCACAGAGGCGTTTGACTTCGAGGTAGACCCTGCGAAGACCCTCGGCCTTGGCGTTGTCCGATTCAACCTTGGCGATCGTACGCACCGACACATCCACCAACCGCCCGAACTCCTCGCGAGTGAGGTGCAGGCGATCCCGCAGTTCGAGCTTCGGCCTTCCTCGAAGGCTCACCACACGGACTCCGTGAAGCCCTCGGATCGCGTTCACTCTTCGCAGCGGTTTTTCGCCGCGAGCCGGTTTTCGCTCGACTTTCGTTGCCATTCCGAACCTCGCTGATTCAGGGAAGGACTCTCGCCGAATTCATTGTATCGGCAGCGGCGAACAAAACAAGCATAAAAACATGCAGTTATGCATGTCCGCTACGCCATCGGCTGGGGTGCGGAGGCAGGTCTTCCGCGGCGATGGCCTCGACCGCGCTGCCAACACGGAGTTTCTGTGGGAAGATCACGACATTCCTTCCGGGGGGGTGTTTGGCGGCAGGGACGAGGAGTCCCTCGAATCCAGCGATTGCCGCTCCTCTGCCGATTGCCTGCGTCCACGACTCTTCGCCGGCCTGTTGGATCCCGGACCAGTCTTCTTCGACGAGATCCGCAACGGTGAATCCCAGGAATCTGCGGATCCGCAAATCCGTAAGATCGAGCACGTGTCGTAGAAGGATGGCGAGGCCGGCCATCACGCGGGGCTTTGGGGAAAAACCGAACTCGTGGAAGTTCTGATAGCTCTCCTTCACAGCGGTCACCGGATCCAACGCCGCGTAGACCGCGTTGAGTCCCGGCGGGTTCCACCTGGCACCGTAGGTGCCCGCACCCTCGCCGGAGAGGAGGTCTGATTCGTTCGCGTATCTCGTATCAGCGAAGCGGAAGCCGGTTGCGCGGAGAGCAATCTCGCGCTGCTTGCATGCTGCGATCCGGTCGAAGAGCCACTGAACTTCTTCGGATTTAGAGGACATGCGCTGGGCTCTGTCTTGTCATGTGAGACCCCCCTTCCCGCTGGCGATGGGCGAATCACTCCTCGACGAAGTAGTCGTTGTCGAGTTTCTTATTGAGCTTTGAATTGTTCTTTCAAGGATCTACAGGTCGAGTTCAGCCTGACGGAAGAAGGAACGGAGCAGCCGCTGCTGGCGCCGGGTCTTTCTGAGAGCGTCGGAGACGGTCCTGCCAAGA